>Ga0209087_1000037_pt1 | contig 68688 bp, 62 predicted proteins | sample S_130805_EF_Meta_FD_187321 | JGI IMG/M metagenome (GOLD analysis project Ga0209087, IMG submission 187321) | Freshwater microbial communities from Lake Simoncouche, Canada to study carbon cycling - S_130805_EF_MetaG (SPAdes) (version 2) | ecosystem: Environmental > Aquatic > Freshwater > Lake ... | reverse complement strand
ATGGAAATGGACGTTTTGTCCATTTCCATCATTTTCAAAAACAAAATATATCCATTTTGAAAAGTTCTCAGAATTTGGAATTTCGAAAAAGTTGTTTTTCTTTTTTTCAAAATATTTCAGACTTTTTTTTTCAAGAAACTTTTTAGGAGAAATTGATGGAAATGGACAAATGTCCATTTTTATTGATGGAAATGGACGTTTTGTCCATTTCCATCATTTTCAAAAACAAAATATATCCATTTTGAAAAGTTCTCAGAATTTGGAATTTCGAAAAAGTTGTTTTTCTTTTTTTCAAAATATTTCAGACTTTTTATTTCAAGAAACTTTTTAGAAGAAATTGATGGAAATGGACATTTGTCCATTTTTATTGATGGAAATGGACATTCGTCCAGTTTTATCTTTTTATATAATATACTATATAAATGAATCATAAATATACATGTGAAAACTGTGACTTTAATACTAATAATAAAACAATTTATAATAAACATTTACAAAGTCAAAAACATGAACGACATATAAATACAAAAATAGAATACAAGTATTCTTGTTCATCATGTAATAAAAAATATAATTCGAGAACATCTATTAATATACACAAACAAAAATGTCAATCGCAAATCATTTGTCAAGTGATACAAGATACTTCAACAATAGATAAAAAGATGGAAGAACTAAAAACCCTTATAATAGAATTGAAGGATAACCAGCAACCGACAACAACAAATACGACAACAACAACAACAACAAATACAAATACCAATAATATCAATATTAATTTAATTCTCAATGAAAATTTCAAAAACGCCAAGAATTTTATTGATATGATAAGAGAGATGAAGCTAGACGATATTTATCATGACAATATAAGTAGTCTAGACTATGTTGCAGATATGTTTCGCATGATTAAAACAGAAATGGAAAAGCTACCATTTGTAGAAAGACCAATTCAATGTATCAAAAACGAAGACGACCATCAAAATATACTCCATATAAGACACGGCAATGAATGGAGAAAAGAAACAGAGCTAGAATGGACGCAACAAATACACAATTATTATATTGATGATGGAGATGAAGCGCCTGCCGACCAAGAAAAGATTATTTTTGTAGGACTCAAGAAGATGGAAGATAATATCATCGAGCAAATTAGAAAGTTATATGGTAATACATATAATTGTAATGATAAACAGCGTGAATATAAATATGAAATGAGTCATATACCGAATAAGATTCGCATTATAAAATGTTTATTGGAATACGTCAATATTGATAAAGATGAACTCTTCAAAATTCTCGAAGTTGCGTATAACGAAGTAAAACAACAAACAAATATATAGATAATTATATATGGATACATTAGAAGTATTATCAAACGTTCCTATACCCACACCTAGTATAAACAAATACACGAAAAGCGAGAACGCATTCTATTTCAATCATGTATGGATGTTTATTACAGTCATTGTGACATTATTAACATCTATTGTTCTCAAAATACCATTACATAGATATATTATTCTCATGGAAGCATTTATATCATCCGTGTCAACAACCATTTATTATTTACTCCATGAAAAAATACAGACAAATAAAAGAAATAACGAAGAAGTCGATTGGAGGGGTATCACGGTACTAAGATATAATGGATGGGTCTTTACTACACCCGTCATGTTAATCGCCTTCCTATTATTTTTATCAAGTACCACTAAAATAAAATTAACGACTACGACAGCACTCGTGGTTGTTCTCCTCGATTGGTTAATGCTTTATTTAGGATATTTAGGAGAAATCGGAAATATTTCTAGAAATACAGCACTAATTGGCGGATTTATACCATTATTTATTATTTTTGGAATTATTTATCAAACGTTTTTGCGAAATAAGTTCATATTCTTCAACTATATTATTTTTGCACTATTTGTTATCTTCTGGAGTTTATACGGTATAGGATATATATGGGAAGAATTAGAACCCAGAAATCAATTGATGAATGTTCTCGATTTGTTGTCAAAGAGTGGTATTGGATTGATATTTGCGTTTTATTTTTTATACAAAAAATAACGTAAACCGCTCGTATTATAAACTAAATAATAATATATGAAAAAACACATATTATTATGTTTAATGATTATTTGTTATTTATTGCCAATTGGTTATGTATGTTATAATTATAATTCCAATAAAAGTGTATCCAATATAATATGTGATGATACTTGTAAATACTATATTTTATTTTTCATGGGACTAATGGGTATAGTAACATTGCTATATGAATTAGAGAGAAATGATATTTATTCACAAATTCTAATAGCTATATTACTCATCGGAATATATGGTCTCATTAGTATAAATGAAACAAACGCAGGACATTATGTATTTGCGTCATTGGTATTTATTTCTATATTGCTTTTTATGGCGAGACATTGCTATTTGTCAGAATACAATATAATACTATTATCGTCGATCCTAATTGCGTTTATTGCGTTATGTATGATTATAGTTAATATGAATCACGATATTTTTTATGGTGAAATTATGTATATATTGAATTTCGCGTTTTTCTATTTGTATTTACATTTTTTACAAAATAAATTTGACATCACTGACACTGTCTAATATTCCAGGAAAGGCGGCTGATAAAAATTGATGTAACTTCTTTTGAGAACGTTCTTGGCTATAATTTTCGGACCACCATTTTCCAGGAGATATTTTATAAATACGATTTTGTAAATTCATTACTGCAATTTTCAAGTCCACTTCGTCGGAAAAGAATTCGCCTGTTTCATAAGTGATATATTTGGAACCACATAATATATTTCGATTCATTAAAACTGGTATATTCTTTGTAATACATTCAGCAACTACACGCGGCGACGCATCAAACACATTGGGAACAAACAATATTTTTGATTCGCGCATTTTTTCTTGTAGAACATGCCAGTCTAGCCAATCAACGACTTCTAATTTGTTTCCATATTCTTTCTCTAAACCACAACCAACGCGTCCAACAATTAATCCTTTCATATGGAATTCATTACACAATACAGGAAAACATTTCAACGCAAGATCAAAATTTCGGTTGATCGCATTCCACCCCTTCAATGGACATTTATCATCATCTTTATTACAAATATAAATAAAATCATATTTTTTTGCTGTATTCGAATTCTTCTCTGTATCATAAAAATCTGATTCACTAATATCAACTACATTATTGAACATAGAGAACCCATATTTGGTTTTATCTTTAAAGCAACATAACCAATTCTTTATTTCACCTACATAGTCAAAATCATCTTTGCGTTCATATTCACCTTCTTCATCACCAAACAGTTTATTATTTGGAAAAGACTTGTATGCAGTAATTCCAAATATATGAATACCCTTTTCTTTATATTCATAATAACGTTTTTTTGCGACGTCCTCGCGAAATGGTGCTGTTACAGCAACAATCGGTAAAACATTATTTGAAATATCTGTAAAGTATCGAAATGGAAACATACGATGTTCTTTGTTTTTAAATATTTGAATATATGTGTTTAGTTCAGGGGTTAAGTTTTTATTTTCTTTTTCGAAAAATGGTTCTCTATGATTTTGCTTTCTAATAAAATAAATCAATACCAATATACAAATGAATAAAATAATGGATATTGAGAACCTTAATAGATTCTTTTTTATAAACCCCATCTATATATTTTATGTATTTTTTTATAGCTGCGTTTGTATAATATATTATTAAATGTATTGATAATATATTATGTTAGGAAATATTATTACGAAGATTACGGCTAAAATATCAGGTTCTCAAAATTCAGATACAGAATCTAAATCGGAATCCGAATCCGAAACCAGCAAATCGATATTTAAATTACCGATTGAATATTTAGATGAAAGTCAGAGGTTTATATTACAAGAAACCGTTGCCGATGATTTGGAGTTATCTAGTAAATTAACCGAAGACATGTCAAACAACACAGTCGAGCCAAGCAAGACAATGTATCATTATTTATTGAATCCTAAAAACGAATTTGCCCAACAAATGATACCAAAATGGAGAACCTATATTACAACGAATTCAGAATTTTTAGTAGAAACACAAGAAGTGATACAGGCTGTCGGACAAATCAACACGTTCGAAAATCAAAAAGCGGTCGAATATCCACAAATAATGGATTATAAACCAGATTATGATAAAATTATGACTATTTGGCGGGATACAAAGGAAGACCCCAATTTTTTGGAACGTTATTCCTATATGGAAATGTCCATGTTTAAGAGTCTAAATAAAATTCCAACCTTTTTACAGGCAATTTCAATTGTAAATATGGGATCGCCAATTCTTAGTTTCTTAATACCATTTATTTTGTTTTTATTTCCTTTTGTCATTTTGAAAATCCAAGGTATTCCTATTACATTTTCTATTTATATGTCCGTTTTAAAGGAAATTAGTCGCAATCATTTTATTGGAAAATTAATATCCAATGCTCAAAATATGAGTCTTCAAAATGTGATTTATATGTTTACATTATTAGGACTATATGCTTATCAAATATATCAGAACTATACATCTTGTGTACGATTTTATAAGAATATAAATAGAATAAATGAACAGATTTGCGAGATGCAAAAGTATGTCAAATATAATATTTTAAGAATGGAACAATTTTCAACAATTATAAAAACAAAATCGCAATATCGGTTATTTCATGTTGATTTATTATCTCATATTGAAACATTGAAACACTTGAGACAACGCATACAAAATGTACGCCCATTTACACCGTCCTTTTCAAAGATCGGTGAAATCGGATTACTATTAGGATGTTATTATGAATTGTATTCAAATATAGAATATGAGAACGCGTTGAAATATTCCTTTGATTTTATAGGATTCACATCTAATTTATTAGGAATAAGTGAGAACCTAGACGCAAAGAAACTTGGTATTTCGGAATTTTATATGGATCTTTCTGGAAACTCTCTTGCAATAAGTGACCAATATTATCCTGCGCTAATAGACGAAACATATGTATCAAATGATGTAGAAATGGATAGAAATATGATTATTACAGGACCAAATGCAGCAGGAAAAACAACGTATTTGAAAACAACCATCATAAATATTATTTTTACACAGCAGTTTGGGTGCGGATTTTATTCGGCATGTAAGATGAAACCATATACACATATTCATTCATATTTGAATATACCAGATACATCTGGACGTGATAGTTTATTCCAAGCTGAATCGAGAAGATGTAAAGAGATATTAAATGTAATCAGTGATTCCAATGAAAAGAGCAGACACTTTGGTATTTTTGATGAGTTATATTCAGGAACAAATCCTGCAGAAGCAACAAAATCGGCCTATTCGTTTTTGTTATATTTATCTAAATTTGAGAACGTCGAATATATATTAACAACACATTATGTAGATATATGTAGTCGTCTAACAAAGGCATCTACACGAATCGAGAACTGGAAGATGGACGCAACCATGGATGAAAAATTAGATATTCATTATCACTATACAATATCACGGGGTATTTCAAAGATACAGGGTGCGATTAAGGTTCTCAGAGATATGGAATATCCTGAAGAAATCATACACACTATTATGGAATATGATAATAAACTGGTCGAAGAAGCAGAAGAACCCAAACTCGAAGAACCTAAAACCGAAGAACCCAAAACCGAAGAACCTAAAACCGAAGAACCCAAAACCGAAGAACCTAAAACCGAAGAACCCAAAAACGAAGAACCCAAAACCGAAGAAACAAAACCAATTGAAACAAAGAAGCCAAGAAGATCGAAAAAATGATTGAATAAAATAACCTAAAAATAAAATAACAATACATAATATATGCCACCAACCACATATTATGTTTCGACAGATGGGAATGATTCGTCTACTGGAACAACCGTGAATACGCCATTTAGAACGATTCAGACTGCATCGAATATAGCAAAACCAGGAGATACTATTTTAGTTCAACCAGGAATATATAGAGAACGTGTATCACCACCGATAGGCGGTTCTTCAGTAGCTCAATCTATCACCTATAAATCGATCGTACCACAAGGAGCTATTATACGCGGTTCCATTCCATGGAACCCTACAGTAAACTATTCATTGGCAAACTCCATCGTATATTCATCACCATTACTACAGCAAGATTTTACAGATACTTCAGCAATAGATGGACCGAATCCGTTCAAAGTGCCGGTATGCGTTACACCTTACGGTAGAAATGGTGCGCCGGAAGCATTCAACAAAGACGCAAATAGTGATCCTAATATGATATATAATTTAGGACAGGTATTTGTAAATGATGTAATGTATATTCAATGTCCATACAAGACAGAAATGGAAAAAGAGTCAAATACATGGTATTATGATGTATCTAATAACCAACTATATGTAAATATAAAAAAAGATATTGTAAATCCGGCTATAGAAATAACAAATCAAAGAAGACTATTTGCGCCGCATGTAAGAGGATTGAAAAATATAGTAGTGGATGGGTTTATAATAGAACGTTGTGGGAATAATTACCCGAATAAATTTTGGGTTGTTGCTCAAAATCAACAGTCTGGCGCAATTGGAACGAGATGTGGTAAATATTGGATAATCCAAAACAATATTATTCGATACGCAAATGGAATAGGTATTGATTGGGGTAATGAAGGTGGAGCAGATCAAGATTTAGAATATGGTTCAAATGGAAAAGCACAAGGTTCATATGGTCATATTATTCATAACAATATTATTTCTGACAATGGAGCTGCAGGAACAGCGTCTTATATGTGTAAAAGTTTTGTGTTTACAGGAAATACTGTTGAACGCAATAACAATTTAAAATTCTATGGAAAAAGACGATGGGAAAGCGCTGGGTTAAAAGTTCATTGCCCAACCAATTCTATTATCGCAAATAATTTAATCAGAAACAATTTTTGTCATGGAATATGGTCGGATCAAGGAGCTGGCGTGAATAGTGTGTTTAAGAATAATATTATTGTAAACAATAAGGGTTCTGGCATTAATTTTGAAATAGGGTCTATTACATCAGGAAAGGTTCTCAATAATATATTTGACGCAAATGAATATGGTGTATCTTTGGTTACTTCTGGAGGGGTTCTCATTGCGCACAATTTATTTATCTCATCTATAAACGCCGATATATATACAAATATTTTTACGAGAACCACGGACAAATGGGATTCATTAAACTTGGAAATATTTTATAATATATTTGCGAAATCGCCTCAATATTTACAATTGACTGTTCCACTGGATGGCGTTTCGTCGAGATATATGAATTATAATCACTACATGTTTGAACCAACTCAAGAAAAATTCCAGTTGATTTCAATAGACGGAAAAACAAAGACAAATATGACTCTTGAGAAATGGCAGAGTACATGGGCAATGTACAACAAGGCAGCAAATTCAGATGAAAAAAGCATAGTATCGTTGGTAGACAGTGAACTATCTGAAAATACAGATGAGCCTGGCCTATATACACTAATAATAAATACAATTCAATTTGTGCAACCATTGGTATCTAGAGTTGATATAGTAGACGATTATCTCTCAAAAATATGGAATGAATCGAATTGTATTGCTGGACCATTTTCAGACATATATATGTCTTACCAGTTGAATAAGGCATTTGTAAGTGACAAATAAGTAGCAAATATTATTGTTTTGTAAAAATGACAATCTGTTCATTTGTTTCTCTATGAGAACCTGAAGTGACATGAACATTTTTATTATACATTGGTATCGTCGTTTTTAACGAAAACATCCGTTTTGTGATTGTATTCATATCTTTCAAAATATTGGTTTGTGATTGACCACCACCGGAAGATAGAATATAACATAGGGTTCCGCCCTTTATTAAAACATGATTACATAATTGAATCGTTTTATACCAATATCCTTGTAACCATTCTTCATATGTTTTATATCGCACTGTACTTTGGTTTTCTCCAGGATATAATTCGAGTTCATAATAAGGTGGACTGAAAAAAACGACATCAAAATGTTCTCGATATTTCTTTAAAAATACTTTATCTGATAATAAATCTTCGGATGGTTTACAAATAATCTTGCTGGTTATATCTGGATAATGTGATACAATAAAATCTTCTGTTTTTGTACATACATCAGGAATCACGTCAACCCCTACATATTCTTTTGTAAAAGGGCATTCTAAAAATCCATATGCATAAGATGACCAACCTAGAGTAGGTGTAAATATTTTGGTTCCTTTGAGAACCTCGTGATTCAATGAATATACTAAATAAGGGTTCATGATGGAAGCACGAAAATAGAAAGAGGAAAATACACTACCAATGCGCCCTTCGCGTATATAATGAAGAGCGCTAGGAGTAATTATCTTATAGTCAATAATTTCTCTTAAATAAAGATCTAATAAAACATTTAAATAAGATGGAATGTTCTCAATACCAGATTGTGTTTTCTGTAAAATATTTCGAAAATGAATATTACGAATAATATTTTTATAATTGACTAGTGAATTATTATCCATATGTGATTTTTTCATGGGTTTACTAGTAATACCTAATTGTTCTGTATAAAGAGACGTATTAAAAAATCGTGTTAAATACTCGTCTCGATTGACAATATGTGAATAAAGTAGTTGAATATCATCCTTACTAATATTTCGCGCTTTCATATAATCAACTAATGGAGTATATTTATTACCAGATTTCACTTGAGCATGCTTGATAAACTCGCTTAATGTTCTCGAATTTTTACTATGAAATAATTTTAAAAAGGCGGATAATGTAATATGTTTCATACTATATTATCCATTGATTATTTATTTTTCAAATAATGGCAATTCATATATTTTTGAATAGTAAACCGTGTTAAATTTGGTAAATCTACATTAGTTCCAATGAGGCTTAATAGCTTGTCATCAGGAATGATTTGCGTTTTTTTGTCAGGATGAATTAATTGGTTTTCCGAAATATAGTTTATAAGAATTTTTGTCACCTCTGTTCTCGGCATTTTAGAATTATGTTCTATACCTAAGAAATCACATAGTTCATTTGATAGAGATACAGGCAATTGAAACCCTGATGGTTTTCGAGGTTTTTTCTCAAGTTGTTTCTTGGAATGGTCAATCACAGATGTCGAAAACTTTTTAAATTTATGAAACTCTTTTTCCATGGTAGCAAGTTGCGTTTTCTGCAAATGGATTGCGGTTTCCATATCATTCAAAGCTTTTATTAATTTTGTTATATTGGATGGATATTTGATATTATCTGTTAGCTGTATTGTCGTCATAAATATATAAAGTAAATTATATATTTATATTATTATTTCTATTCAAACGATAATTTATGCTTCGGTTTTTCGCACGGTCTTCTTCTTTACTGTAGTAAACCCCTCCTCATCCGTTGTTTCAACTGGTTTTCGTGGAACGGGCTTTCTCGTTGAAGGTTTGCGACCATCTGGCTTGCCATTCGAAGCGGACGATCTGCGAGGAGGTCTCGGTTTTACTTCATCCACATCTCCGTCATTGGATTCGGAATTCTCGCGAGCAACATTAGCAGCGCGAGGAGGGGCGCTCTCTCTTGAAACACGGCGAGTTTCACACATGATGGAACCACCCTTAATACCTGTGACCTCTGTTGCTTGAAACTCATGCACGCCACCATCAGTCTTTGAAATGCTAAACTCAACATACTCGCCTTGAACCAAATACTTGTATTGTGAACTGGACACATTAATATTTGAGTAGTGAACAAAAATATCCTTGCTTGAAGTTTCTTCTTCGTCACTAACAGTAATAAATCCATATCCAGCCTTATTATTAAACCATTTTACTTTTCCAATAAATCTATCAGTTTGAGAAGAGGTTGCGGTATCAGTACTCATAGCTTTTACTATATCTATTTATGTATAAACCTTTTTATATTGTTTACAAAAAATATATGAATATTGTATACATGAAGAAATCTGTTATAAGCAATATTATATTTAAAAATTCCACGTGGAGAAATATATTATTTTTACTTGCATTTATATTAATCGCTTTAGCAATTTCAAAATTTATGCCATTTTACATGGAGGGTGTTCAAGAAGGATTATTATCTAGTACATCTGCCGGAAATGTAAATACTGCACTAGAAATATATGATAAGGCGGTAGATACAATATGTGATGAAAGCGTAAAAGCTATGTCAAAGATACAATTTTCACAAGCCGATTCTATTACATTTTCCGCTATAATAGGCGATGAAGCACTTAAGAACTCGGCCAAAGTGGATAAAATTGTTAAATTGAAATCTACAAATGCCGATGTGAAAAAAATAATTACTGAAATAAATGGTAAAAAATACATTGCTACATTAACACTATTAGATACACTCAATAAAGAATCATATACAGACGACGAAGCATTTACCTTGCTATTAAAACAGCAAACAAGCGCGGTTCAAGATATTATAAGTGGTTCGACTTCAGTATATTCGCAATTAAAAGACTATTTGAAAACAGTATCAGTTGCTTCGCAAAAATAATCTAATCATGTTGAATAAAAAATGTGTTTTAGTGGTATATACTTTGGTGTATCTATATATTCCAAAGTATATGTGTATGAAATATAATGATTTATTTGATAAAGCCGATTATCATTTGTCGAAATATATTCTGCAAAATGTTCATGTCGTTTATGTTCTCGTAATACAATATTTATTGGATGTTCAATATCTATCAATGATTTATTTGTTTGAATGTTTCCTGTTTGAGAGAACCATGGAGCATTACCCAATATCATATAGACATACATATATCCTAATGAAATTAAATCGTCTCTCCTACTATATCGATGTCCCAAATGAACATTTATACTTACGAATTTAGGCGTTCCTATTATGGTATCACATGGTTTATCTTGATAATGTTCTCCATTTTCATCAATATAGAATGTGGCTAATCCGAAATCAATTAAAAATATATCGCCGTTCTTAATCATAAAATTTTGCGGTTTTATATCGCGGTGTAAAACAAAGAATCGGTGAATATGTTCTATAATATCAATGGCCTTTATCATTAATATATTCATTTTTTCAATGGTTGGTTCTCGCGTTTCCATATAATCAAATAGAGAACATTCGTATAATGTGAAAACAAGACAAGGATGATTATTATGAATACCATACCAATAAATATTTGGTATTTGTTTGACACCGGATGTAGCTAGATAATTCATTATTTTCACTTCATGTTTTAGTGATTGAATACCGCCGTATTCCATTTTTATTGCAATAGGTTCTCGTTTTTTTATACATAATCCTTTTAAGATACAACCAAAAGCCCCGCGTTTTATTTCTTCACCCATTTCATATTTATTTACAATCATTTAGTGAATAAAAGAGAACATGTCTAATATGTTTTCTTTTTATGTGATGAAATCAGAGTTACAGAAGTTAACTAGTAAAATATTATTTTTGTACATGTAATATATATGAACCAGATTATATTTAATAAATATGTATTTAATGCGTCTATTATATTTGTTCATATAGCTTATCTTGCGGTATTCTTCGGAATTTTGTATATTGATAAGACATATATTCATAATTTTAGTACGCTTATTCAATTTGGCGTATGTATGTTTTTGATAATTCGATTTTTTCCTTTACGTAAAACGCACAAAGTAACGAGTTTGGACGTATCGATCATTTTTTATTGTGCAACACTTATGTTTATGAATGTAGTATTTGTTGAAATATATAATATATTACCACATAATGAAATCACTGATATGGCTTATAATATTGCTATAAATGAAAAAAAATAGAAAAATAAAATGAAATAGACAAATCCAAATATAATAATAAAATGGAGAACATTGACGTAAAAGAAATATATGAGAATGCGTTAATAGACCCAACATTATTATCAACGATTGATATTGATAAACTTTTAGCAAGAATAGAGAATGAAGATAATCATTATTTAGAGAACAAAACAGTATCAGATATATCAAAGGATATATTTGAAGCAATTCGTGAATTGAGTGTAGAGAATGATTTAGCAGTAAAATTTTGCGATAGATTATCTGGTTATAGATATGTTGAACGCGTTTGTGATTTAAGAAATGGAAAAATGATGCGTTGGATTAAACGACCAATATGCGTCGGTGAAACGCAAAAACCATTAAATGAAAAGTCATTGACGAATGGTGGAATATTAATGAATATAAAAATCGAGAACTCTGGTGTTCAACTATTATGTAGGAATAATACAAATCGGTTTTTTAATATTAAATTTGATGATTGTTTAGTGTTTCAAAAATTAACCATGGAGGAACAGTTAATATTGATGTCATATGAATATATGGAAAAGCCAGACGTTTAGATTAAAATATATGGCTATTTAGAATAATATATATGGATAATATATAATGGCAAGAAAAGCGAGTATGTGGGCAAAAGCCGCCGGTGAATATTATCGCAAAAATAAAGGTAAGAATGGGATTGAATCCTTCACCGATGTTCTCAAATCATCTGATTTTAAGAATTCTTATCATGCAAAGTATGGAAAAACAATGGGTAGGAAAGCGAACAATGGACGTGCGACGAAACGTTACCGAGGTGGTGAAGAGCATGAACCAACCACACCACGCGCTCTACCAGCTGCTCCAACACCTCCTATGATGGGTGGTAAAGCCACGGCGACACCAGCTGCTCCAACACCTCCTATGATGGGTGGTAAAGCCACGGCGACACCAGCTGCTCCAACACCTCCTATGATGGGTGGTAAAGCCACATTATCACCGGCTCCTCTTATCGGCGGAAGACGCAAAAGAAAGAGTGGGAAAAAAACCGCAAAGAGAAGGCGATAAATATATTATAATTTTAGTATTATATAATAATATATTATTACTATAATATATTATATGAATGAATTTATAAGAATCGATTATTTTTTCTCTTACTGGATAGTTATATGGTTCATTATTTATTATTTTATCATAAATACAAATATAGTAAATAGTAAAATCACCAAATATATACAAACGAATTTCAATCCAAAGTTTGCTCTATATATTGCTCTATTTGAGAACCTATGTATTTTTATATATTTATTCTTTCATAAACCAACAATAACCCTTATTATAAAATACTTTTTTATGATGGTTGTTCTCAAAGTGGTGCCATTATATTTATTAGAAAAGGAAAAAATCAATTTACCACAAGATGTCATTCCTGTATCCGCGTTGTTTATTTTATATAATATTTATCTTGCCTTTCTAGAGAAATCATCCTATACCATATACAAAACGTCTGCGCCATATATAATAAATCCTAGTAAGTTCTCATGATATCATTACTTTCCAGTAGAACCAAATCCACCGTCGCCTCTTGATGTGGTTGATAATGAAGTCTCGTCTACCATAATAACATAAATTGGACATAAAGACGGATGACAAATCTGAAGTAAACGAGTATGTTTTTCAATTTCATAAGGTGTTGGAGAATTCAAATTTCGAAATGCGCCCATTAGAAACCCGCGATATCCTGAATCAATAATGCCTACTTGATTGGCTAACATTAATGGTGTTTTTGAAATGGATGAACGTGGATACATATAAAACGCACATGTATTTGCGTTCTCGTCCAACATTTCACATTTTACATCCATAGACACCATTTTCATGTCCTTTTGAATTTCCGTTGTTTCTGGAACAAATAAATCAAACCCGGAATTTGGAAATGGATCTACAATGATCGAATTATTATGTTTTCGAATATGAGACTTATACAGTTCAATTAGTTCTGGTTTATCTGGATTCACTGCTATTTTTAGAGTAACACATGTGCTCAAATTATCAGGTTTTGCGTCGGGTTTGTACATATAAAATATACGTGGTATTGTATTTATACCCTTTGAACATTATTTTATTTTATTTTTCCATTCACTCCATGAAATTGGTTTCACTTCACGTTTTGATTCTTTGTCTTCTTTGCCTTCTTCGCCTTCTTCGCCTTCTTGACCCTCTTTACTATGTTCTTTATCTAAATTATCACAACGTTTCAACGCAGAATCAACATATAATTCCTTTAATATTTTACCAACTAATACAGACCCTTCATGTTGATCCACCTTTTTATCTTCAATCATTTTAATAACAGCTAGTAGTCTGCTCATAATAGCTAAATCTAATTCATCAGAAACAACCTTATTGAAAATATCTGTATAATTCATAAATAAAAAATTTGCGACCGATTGCGCTTTTTCCTTAAATTCATTGCGGTTCTCTGAATACAGTTTTGCATCGGTTTTTTTAAGACGGTCTAAAGCGCGAATATCGTCGCGAAGCTTTTCGCTATGTTTCACTCTTCGAATATATTCAGTATTATCCACAGCGTCCGAATTGTTTAATAGTTTTTTGAGATTTAAACTTTCCTCCTTTGTAATTTTAGACATTATACTATACAAATATTTTTATTTATGTGTTTATATGTATTTATATCTATAATATATTATAATATATTAGTAAAATGGACAAATTTATGATAGACAAATATGTAGCTCCAAAAAGAATGGATGATAACCCATCCGCATTGCCTATAAAACCGAATGAAACAACTGAACCTATCAAACGAGAAGTTACATACTATGAACCAACCCTTGATGAAAAAAAGATTGTTTTACAAGCTGCCGTTGAATCACAAGTAGAATCTGATCAAAAGCCACCATCGTATAAATTTATAACGATTATCGGGTTAATATTATTTATAGGGTATGTTATTTACTATTCAATAAAAACAATGTTCTATAAAAACAACTATTTAATAAAGACGAACGCAACTGAATTAAATATAAATTTAGATGAATTGAAAACAGATGTCAAGAATTTTTTGAAAGAAAAATATGAAAAATATCTTGATTGGAAAGACACCTTGAAAACAAGTATAAACAAGTATTTTTTTAAGAAACATTTAGATAATGGCGCGTTTAAAGCAACCAAATATAAGGCAACAAATTTATTGTCCATGTAAGTAAGGTAATACAACTAAAACTATTTACTTATTATATAATGGATTATACGGATATTGTGTTATTATTATTAGGTAGTGGGTGTATAATCATTTTTATTGTATATTATTCGTATATATCAAAACAAGTTACAAGCAATGAAAGAGTGAATAAAATAAAGGCAACCATGGTATCTTTAGATGGATCGCAACCCTTAGATAAACCTCAACCCTTAGATAAACCTCAACCCTTAGATAAACCTCAACCACAAACTCAATCAAACCATGTTTTACAAATATCTTATGACTTCGTAAAAAGAAATATTATTTATTATGGAAAACCACTTTTACAAAATTTACTAGATCCTTTTCTATAGATTTAGTAAAAATTATATCTTAGCATTATGTATAATGAAAAACGATATTGGTATTGTATCATTTTTGTTCATTGCTATTATAGGACTTGCATTGTGGTTTTCTAGTTCTCCGGCTTATGTGCCATATTCGTCTACCATAGATAGAGGATATTCTAGATATGAAGGATTTTCGCCTTTAGAATATACTAGTACAAAAGATAGCTCTGTAGTAGATAGTCCTGTTTCAAATTATTCAATCAATAAGGATTCTGCATCTGCATCTAAAAGCGTAAGCGGTTTTAGTGGTTACGGTGTATTTACAAATCCATCGTCTGCTCCAGAAAAAGTTGATATTTTTTCACAAGCTAAAGGATCACTTGATGGGCAAGGTTATGGATACTATAATTCGCAAGGACCATTACAATTAGACAGCAATATGAAAACCCAGTTGGCTACACGAGGAATGAACGCGTCAGGTGTTCCAAGTAGTCTTGGTGGTTCGCCTGTCTAAAATAAATTCAATAAATATTATATAAAGAATCCAAAATATTTATATAATAAATGGAAATTACCAGTTATTTATCCGACTGTATAAAATCTAAAATTCCAGTTGCGTTTTTAAAGTACGGTGATGGTGAATATCTCGCAGCATTAGGACATTCAGGATGTAATTGTGATAGAGATACATATACTGAGACTTTAAAAAATGGATTATTACAATCATTCACATATATGGTAGACAATGGGCCGAATACATATATTGGTATATGGCACGATGGAAATCATATTGAATTTTGGAATAAATTAGTAGAAAAGCCAATTCGAATAGCAAAATATCATACAGTGATAATGGATTATGATCATAGGAATGAAAAAATAGAATTATTGAGAACAATTAAAGAATCACCATTGAAAAAAATATATATTTGTAATCCGTTAATGGTTCGCGCTAAAATATTATTAAATATAGATCATATGGTACATGTTCCGTTTAACAATTGGGTAGACAATGAATTTGATAATGTATTAAATAGTATAAAAACACTTATAGAATCACAACCAGAAGAACAATATATTATTTTGACTAGTGCCGGAATGGGCGCAAAAATATTAATAGGAGAATTAACAAAATCGTTTCCGAAAAATATGTATATAGATATTGGTTCTGCGTTGGATAAATTATGTACTAAAAAAACATCAAGAGGATGGGAACCAAGTTATGAAGAATTCATTCAATATTTAGGTGACATTATTCCTTCAGGATGGGAATCGCAAGAATACCAATGGATTTTTGATGAAGCACAACACAAAGTTGGTGTTCATATATAATAAATAATATATATATTATATATGAGCAAATCTATAGTGGATGGATATAAAAATGATGTAGATTTGTCAGTAGACGACTTTAGCGAAACTGTTCTAATAAATAAAGAAGTGAAAAGCGTTCCTAGAGACGGTAATTGCTTTTTTCATTCTATTGCGCTTCTATTGAATAAACAAAACCCTGAAAAAAAAACAACACATCTAGAGATTCGTAAGGCTATTTGCGATTATTACGCAAACACATTTAGAAATGGTCAAGAATCAGAGTCAGACGCTTTATCAAAGTTAAAAAAGGGTTCTGATATAGAACAACGTTTGTTTCAATTATATACATTTGGTTCGAACCCCGAATCAAATGGCAAATTTATATTGAAAGATTATAACATTCAACATCAATATGAAATATGCAATGAAGATGTATGGGGTGAAGAAAGTGATGTTATAGTTACATGTATAATATATAATATAAATATAGTTGTTTTTTCTTTGTTACCAAAATCAAATTATAATAAGAAAGAGTTATATCGTATTTTAACCTATAAAAATAATAATAGTTCTCCAACATTTTTATTGAAATTAAACATGGCTGGCAATAATTCACATTATGAACCCATTACGGATAAGGCTGGATATGTATCAAAAATTCGTTCATTAACTAAAAAAAAAGACTCACCTAGTGGAAAAGGCACTACTCGTAAACTATCTAAAAAAAATAAAACATTACTAGATAAATTAAACTCATTGTTATATAAATTGAATGTATATAATGAAAAAATTGGCAAATTTATTCCAAGTGGTAATAAAGAGTCACTATCAAACGACTTTTCAGATATTCAGACCGATGTGGTTAAAATGATATCTGAATTAGACTCAACACACTCTAAATCATCCTCAACACACTCTAAATCTTCCTCAATACACTCTAAATCATCCTCAACACACTCTAAATCATCCTCAAAATCGTCAGAAAAAAAAGATGACTTAACAATACAAAATACAAAAATTGAAGATGAAATAGCAAGTCTAACTACAATGCTAGAAATGGTATCTAAGAGAGAAAAGCCTAAAATAATAGAACAAATTCAAGAACTACAACAGCAACTTAGATAAGTAAGATATTTTACAATACTATCTAAATATACATTGAGAGCAAACTCTGTGACTGTTTCTCTTCATTTTTTATTAAAACATCGACCGCCTTTGTATCTACCGTAAATGGAAACTGAACATTTATATCAATATCTTTCGAGAACATGTTTTCATCTGGCTTCACCAATCTGAACAAATTTAGTTTTGTATGAATAATTTCCAAACATCTCTTCATATTTCTGACACCATGTTCATTCTGAGTCAAATGTTGGGCTGACACAATATATTTAATTGTATCATCCGGTATAATAATATCTTCTGATTTGAAATTCACTTGCTCGCGAATCTTTGGAAGCATATATTGGTTTGCGATAACCACCTTTTCCTTTGCGTCATATCCTTTTGTCTGAATACGATACATGCGGTCTTTCAAAATAGGATTCACTTTCGATTCGTCATTGTAACTAAAGATAAACAAACACTTGCTCAAATCAAAATCGACATCCGAGAAATACTTATCATGGTATTGCGAATTCTGTGTTGTATCTGTCATATGAGTTAGAATGCCGGTAATCTCTTCGCCTTTTGGGGTATCACTTATCTTATCCAATTCGTCAAAGTAAAATACTGGGTTCATACACTTTGAATCAATCAAACTCTGAACAATTTTACCCCAACTACTTCCTTCATATGTATACGAATGCCCTTCCAAATAACTTGCGTCTCCAGCACCACCTAGTGGAATAAATACAAATTCGCGACCAAGAATCTTGCTGATACCATCCTTTACCAATGTAGTTTTACCTGTTCCTGGTGGACCTTTAATCGCAATAGCCGTACCCATTGCGTTAGGGTTTGATATCCACTGTCCAATCATCTGTAGAATTTGAAGTTTTGCGTCATCTAGTCCATATACGCAATTATCCAATACACTTTTCGCGTTTGACATGAACTCGTGACATTTATCGAGACCATCTGACATTGACACTGTTAAACTGCTGTATTTACAGAAAGGAATTCGCATGAATGTATCAACCCAATTTTTGATTTTGAAGTACTCAGGATCGCAACTATCCATCGAACGCAACATATTTATCTTTTGCATAGCATTTGCCTTTAGTTTAGGTGGTATATTCGAATCCAATATAGCCAGTCTATATGGTTTTTCTATACCCATATATCCATTGACTTCTTTCAATTCGCTCATGATTCGCAACTGTTCAGAATTGGATAGCTTCGTTTTGAAATAGTTCATCTCATTTGGCTTCTGTCTTTCACCTACAATTAGTTTTTTATACTCTTTTGTATTGCTTTTTCGAGCATCCTTTACCAGTTTTTTGATATCTTCGCAACATTCCGTGATTCTCTTTTTCAACACCTTGCTTCTTGGATTTTTATTCAATCTCTTTGTCAAATCCTTCTTCAATTCCAAGAGTTCAACATATTCGGATTCGACATCTTGTATAAACTCTGGTTCTTCCACAGGTGTCTTTTTTGGGTTCTTTTGAGATTTCTTGGAAGACGATTTCTTGGATGATTTTTTATCTGCTTTTTTCTTTGGTTCCGATTCGACTGATTGCTCAGACTCTTCCTCTGGTGGAGAAACCTTCTCATATTTATCTTTCATGAACGTTTCTTCGTCATCTGTATTACATTCTTCATCTTCCTCGTCTTCGTCTTCATCCTCACTCTGTCCACCAAAGAATTCGGCATACTCGGCATCTTCATTTCCTGAAACTGATAGAATGATGTTTATTTTATTTGATTTTTTATTTTCTTCGTCATCTTCGTCATCATCTTCTTCGTCATCTTCGTCATCATCATTTTCTTCGTCCTCTTCTTCTTCGTCATCTTCTTCGTCCTCGTCGTCTTCATCATCTTCCTCTACATATTCAGATGATTCTTCTGATTCAGACGCAGCAGCAGCACTCGATTTTTTAGATTTCTTGCTACCCTTTTTGCCTTTAGACGGCGAAGCTTTTTTCGATGATTTCTTTGCATGTTGTGGTTCTGGTTCTGCTTCCGATTCGGATTCCGATTCCGATTCAGATTCTTCTATTGCCTTTTTGGAATAGGATGAAGGAAACATACTTGCCAAGAATTTTTTGTATGTGTTTCTATCAAATTTTTCCTCTTCTTCTTTTTTTTTAGACGCCCTCTTTTTCACAGGGCGTTCATCTTCTGAGCTAGATTCCGTTTCTGATTCCCATTCAGATTCTTCAGATTCAGAGTCAGGATCTCGTTTAGATAATCGTTTCTTTTGACTTTCATTACCCTTTCTCTTATCATCCTTCTTTGAACGAGTAGCAATAGCGGTGTTATTCTTTTGAACCATTATAATATAGCAGTAGTAATATTTATATCAGTTTTAAAAGATATTTCAAATCAATTTTATAACATAAGTTATAGATTATAAAATTGATTTCAAATGATATAAATATTGTATTTTCATATATTATAGTTATCATGTCTTCTCATAAATCAAAGACTATGCCATCAAGGATTATTGGAATTCAATTTAGTATGTTATCTCCTGAAGAAATAAGGCGAAACTCTGTGGTTGAAGTGAAAACACGAGACACATATGTAAATAATAAGCCTCTACCAGAAGGCCTATTTGATCCTCGCATGGGTGTTTTGGAACCAGGGTTGATTTGTCCTACGGATGGTTTAACATATATTGATACTCCTGGATACTTTGGGCATATTGAATTGGCTAGACCCGTTCTATTCATTCAGCATATCAAGGATATTATGAAGATAACAAAATGTGTTTGTTTTAAATGTAGCAAACTATTGATCAATAAAAATCAACATAAGCATATTTTGGAATATCCATTGGAGAAAAGATGGTCATATATTGCGCCAATTGCCAGTAAAATTCGAAGATGCGGCGAATCGATTGAAGATGGTTGTGGTTGTAAACAGCCAGATAAGATACGATTGGAAGGATTCGAGAAGATATATGCAGTATGGGAAAATATTTCTACAGAAAATGAGGATGGAACAACAGAAATCAAAAAGGTAAATATGCGTCTGACACCCGAGATTCTGTTGAAAATTTTTGGTAGAATTTCGGATGAAGATATTTCCTTCATGGGGTTTAGTCCAACCTTTTCTCGTCCTGAATGGATGATATGTCAAGTATTGCCTGTGCCTCCACCAGCAGTAAGACCATCTGTCAAGCTAGATGCTCAACAACGTTCAGAAGATGATTTGACACATATCTATAGTAACATCATAAAAACAAATCGTGATCTGTTTGACAAACTCCAAAAGCCAGATACTACTTCAGTAGTCATTGATGGATTGACATCTGTTCTCCAATATCTGGTTGCAATGATTGTCAATAATAAAATCAAGGGTGCGGTTCCAATGGCACAAAGGTCTGGTCGCCCACTTCAATGTATCATGGGTCGATTGAATTCGAAAAATGGCAGAATCAGAGGAAACTTGATGGGAAAACGTGTTGATTTTAGTGCTCGTTCAGTGATTACTGGTGATCCAAATGTCTCTATTTATCAATTGGGTGTTCCTTTAAAAATTGCGAAGAATCTGACGAAACCAGTAAAAGTCAATGATATGAACCGAGATTTCTTGATGAAGTTAATACAGAATGGTCCAGATGTTCACCCTGGAGCAAAGAACATTGAGAGGAAAAACGGCGAGTTTATTTCGTTGAGATATGTTGACATCAACTCAATCCGATTAGAAAACGGCGATATTGTTCACAGACATATGATTGACGGCGATGCAGTGTTGTTTAATAGACAGCCTTCATTACACAGAATGTCTATGATGTGTCATATTGTCAAGATCATGAAACAAGGCGATTCATTTCGCATGAACATTTGTAATACCAAGCCATACAATGCTGACTTTGATGGGGATAAATTTTGTCCTCAACAGGCGACTGCTTATTAAGTTGTAGATAAAACTTGATAAGAAAAACAGTGTAATATCTACTGGCACATATTTTACGCATACGAATATGTTGCTAATATAATCGTCTAGTCATTTTAATAAAATTGATATGAAAATTCTCGCAATACATATAATAAATGTTGTTGTCTATTGAAGAAAAGGACAAGGTTGTAGGGGAAATATATAAAATTACGAATATAATAACAAATAAATCATATATTGGTCAAACACGTAGTCACAGATTAAACCATAATAAATATAGACCTTTTGGATATTTGGGAAGATTTAAAGACCATATTCATGAAGCAAATTCAAATAAGAAAAATCAAAGTAAATTTTTGAATTCTGCTTTACTAAAATATGGATCAGATAACTTTACATGCGAACTTTTGATGTCATGTAATGTGTCTGAGTTGGACTTTTATGAGATCCAATATATATCTGAAAATAATACCAAATATCCAAATGGTTATAATTTAACAAATGGTGGAAAAGGATTTACTGACATGGATGGAAAATATGTATGTGAACCGTTTCAAAAAAAAGAAAAATCTGAAAGAATATCAACAACTCACAGTGATTATACAAAACAGTTGATTTCTGAAAGATTAAAGGTATCATTGAACAATGATACACATCGAGAACAAATGATGAAACGTTCACAACATCAACATATTTGTCGTAAATTTGAAAAATTCAAAAATGTGACTATTGATGAAAATAATATTGACCAATATATGCATATGATAAATAGTGATAAATTAGGAACTTATATTCGTATTATAATTAATGGAATAAAAACAACCTTTGTCGGAAAATATGAAACAACAGATACAATAAAAAATAGAGCGAGAATTTTTATATTAGATTTATTAAAGTGGCAACGTGATCAAATTGCGGGAAACCCCTTAGAGCCTGTGCTATCTAATAAATAGCATTGACCACTACCAAGTCTATAGGGAAACTTATAGATGGCCGAGAATAGAACTCGGGTATGGTAATAACGTGGAGGATTGGGCAATCCGCAGCCAAGCTTCTAAGTCCGCTTTTCTGGCAACAGAAAAAACGATAGGATATGAAGAAGGTTCAGAGACTAGATGGTTACGGGTCTTATATGATGGTCTAATCAACCTGATAAGGCACAAGGTATAGTCCGTCCTCTTTGGAAACTTAGAGGGTCTCATGGAAATGAATATGCATTTACCACAAAATATTTTAGCAGAAACAGAACTGCGTCACCTAGCAGCAATTCCGTATCAGATGATTAGTCCATCTGGAAATTCTCCTGTCATTGGTATTTATCAGGATTCCTTATTGGGTTCGTTTCGTTTTACACGACCCAACATAAAATTAACACCCCGCGAAGTAATGAACTTGTTGATGTTGTATACAGATGTCGATGTAAACGCAATTTTAGATAACAAGGAGCAGCTAACCAGTTTTGATGTGTTGTCACAAATTCTTGGTCCATTGACACTAAAATACCAGACGAAACTATTTGACGAGAATGAAGACGCAAGTACATCGAATAATATATTGGAAATCAAAGCGGGAAAATATATACGCGGTCAAATTGAGAAAAGTGTATTGGGTGCTAGCACAAAAGGAATTATTCACAGAATGTTCAATGATTTTGGACCGATGGCTGCAGCAAACTTTATAGATGATCTTCAGAATATTATTAATGAATACATGAAATCCAGTTCATTTAGTGTAGGCGTTAGTGATTTGATTGCAAACAAGAAGACACAAGATCAGATTATACGAATTATTAGTGACCAGAAGATGGAGGTTCAAACAGAATTGGAAAAACTCCATTTGGGTATTTTTGAGAATGATACATCAAATACAAATATGGTTCAGTTCGAAACGAATATCAACAACATATTGAATAAGGCGACGGAACAAGCAGGTAAAGAAGGGCGTAAGAGTTTGAACAAGGATAACCGTTTCTTGATGATTGTAAATTCTGGTTCAAAAGGTAATTTGGTGAATATCTCACAAATGATATCTTGTGTTGGTCAAACGAATGTAGATGGAAAGCGAATTTCATATGGTTTCAATGATCGAACACTGCCGCATTATAAGAAATTTGATGATTCGCCGTCGGCAAGAGGGTTCATTGAAAATTCGTATATTTCGGGGTTGACTGCACCCGAATTATTCTTCCATGCTATGGGTGGTCGTATTGGTCTCATTGATACGGCTGTAAAATCAGTCACATGGGAAACCCCGATTGTTATTATTGAGAATGACAAACCAAAATACATTGAAATTGGAAAATGGATTGATGAACAACTCGATAACGCAAAACCGGAAGATGTTCAACATTTCACAGAGAGGCGAATGGAGTTAATGAATACGGATTCAGTGTATATTCCTACTACAGATGAAGATGGTATTGTAACTTGGGGCGAAATAACAGCGATTACAAGACATGACCCAGGAACTGAATTATATGAAATCAAAACATCTGGTGGAAGAAGCGTTATTGTCACAGAAAGCAAATCGCTTTTGATATGGAATCCGGAAACCAAGAAGCTAAAAGAAATGTTAACACCAGACATTAAAGTAGGCGACTGCGTACCAGTAACTGAAGTATTGTGTAAACCACCGATGACTATTGATATGATACCAATGAAAGGGTTTTATAATGACATATTTGAATTGAATGAAAAGAATGGTATATTTGTCGGATTGTTTTTAGCAAAAGGAGAAATAATTGAAAATACTATAAAAATTGATACAGAACAAGGTAATGTAACAGAGTTCTTATCTTCTGTGAATATGAATAGTAGCGTATTTGAGTATTTAGCTGAATTGTTAGAAAATGAACTTCACATTCCAACCGAAGCATATATTGCTTCTGATGATTTTATTATAGGATTATTGAATGGATATTATTCTGAAAATGGTATTATAGAGTCTAAATCGATTGTTGTAAAATCTACATCGAAAAGACTACTTGAGGGTATTAATATGTTATGTTCAAGATTAGGTATTTTTGGAAAAATAGAGCAAGATAACATGTTATATGTATTATCTATATCGTCTCGATGGGGCGAGATATTTTCAAACACTATAACATTGTTAGATGATGCAAAACAAACCAGTATTCAATCGGTAAACTGGGAATATGAACCCCCATTCAAAACATACAACAATATTGTTCTCGATGAAATTGTAGAAATCAACATTCTAGATACAGCTAAATATCCAAAGGTATATGACTTAACAATTCCATCTACATTGAACTTTGGGTTGGCAAATGGTCTTCAAGTACGTGATACATCAACAACTGGATATATCCAGCGAAGATTAATTAAAGGATTGGAAGATTTGAAGGTAGAGTATGACATGACAGTAAGAAACAATCGTGGAAAAATCATTCAGTTCAAATACGGTGATGATGGATTTGATTCTACAAAGGCAGAAAATCAAGTCATTCCATTGGTAGGGATGAGTGTGGAAGACGTATATTTACATTATGATATTGCTGGAATCAATGATGATAAGAGTGATATATTGCGGGTGTATACAAAGGGCGCGGTTACTCGCATGAAGAAACAAAAGGCGGAAACAATGAAAAAGACCAAGGCATATATTGACAAGATGTTGGATGTTCGCGAATTGATCGTTAAAAATATATTCAAGTATAAGAATGAAAACACAGTGAAGGTGCCTGTTGCATTCCAGAATATTATCGCGAATGTCCAAGGTCAACTGGGGTTAAATAGTCATTCTATTACAGATATCACGCCATTAGAAGCATTTGAGTTAATTGAAGATACGTTTGAAACCATTAAAAAACTGATATTTGCTCCACCAACACCATTGTTTGAAATCCTATATTATTACTATTTATCACCTCGAGAGTTATTGGTGAATAAACGATTCCATAGAAAAGGGCTTCAACTGTTATTAGAAACTATTGTATTGAAATATAAGCAGGCATTGGTTCATCCAGGAGAAATGGTCGGTGTTATTGCGGGTCAATCGATTGGTGAACCTACTACACAGCTGACATTGAATTCAGTAACATATGAAACCGAAATTGTTGTTCGAAATCAAAGAAAGGAGATCAAGAAGGTTCAAATAGGTGATTTTGTGAAAGAGCACATTGAAAAGTCGAAGCAAATTCAGTATATGGAAGACAAAGATACTACTTATGCAGAATTATCTGATTTAGAAGAATACTATGAAGTTCCTTCAGCAAACGAAGAAGGACATACATTATGGACAAGAATCGAAGCAGTAACAAAACACCCTGTCATTAATGAAGACGGAACAGATACTATGTTGAAACTAACAACAAAAGGATGTAGAGAGGTCATTGTTACACGTGCGAAATCCTGTTTACAGTTGATCGATGGAAAAATTCAAGGCATTGATAGCAAAGACTTGAAGGTGGGTGATTATTTACCAGTGTCCAAGAAACCACTTGAGTATGAATATATGTATGAATTGGATATATGTAATATTTCAAATGGAACCAAGAATACATTACGATTAGATGATGTTTTTGGATATTTGATAGGCTCTTATTGTTCATCTGGATACGTTACAGATAAAAATGAAATAATACTTGAAAATGTTGATACTGAATATGTCGGATCAATTCAATCTCTTTGCGATTCTTTGAATATTGTCGCAACCAATGACCAATCGAATAATATTTGTATTGACGATTCGTACATTTGTAAAATCATAAAACATCTGTGTGTTGACAAGGAGGGCAATAAATGTGTATCTGATAAAGTTGTGTTTTCAAATCCTGATTGTATATTAGGATTTATGAAAGCATATATTGGAATAAACCAGATATATTCAAATACTATAGTAAATGTATCATCTATATCAAAAACGCTCCTTACTGATGTGATGGTTATGTTGAAAAATATGGATATTGTTGCGTCAATATATAAAGAGAACGCGACTGGTGACGATAATACTCAATATTGTTTAATTATTCAAAATAGCCAACTTGATGATAAGGCATATTTGACAGTTCCAAATAAAATAAATGGCGAAACAGTGATGGAAGCAAGAAATGATAGAATGCCAGATATATTGTTTGACGAAATTGTCTCTATAGAAGAAGTTCCAAACACAACCCCCTACGCATACGATTTAACAGTTGAAATTACAAGAAACTTTGACTGTTATAATGGGTTATGTGAAAATGACACATTTCATATGGCAGGGGTTGCTGCAAAATCCAATGTGACGCGTGGTGTTCCAAGAATAGAAGAAATCCTCAGGTTGACAGATAATCCAAAGAATCCATCATTGACGATTCATTTGAAGCCGATAGATGAATTGGATAAGGATAGAGCAACCGTATATGCGAATATGTTAGAACATACAAGATTGGTAGATGTAGTGAAATCCATTCAAATATGTTTTGACCCATTGGAGAGGTCGTCTTTTATGGAGGAGGATAAGGCAATCATTGACCAATACTATGAATTCGAAGATATGTTGCGCGACTGTATGGAAGATGATACGAGCCAAACACAAAAATCGAAATGGATTATTCGCATGGAATTAGACGCTGAAACATTATTAGATAAGAATATTACGATGGACGACGTTCATTTTGCTATTAAAAATGTGAATCCAGATATTCATTGTGTATATTCAGATTACAATGATTCGAATTTAGTGTTTAGGATACGAATGAATAGCGACTCTTTTAAGAAGAAGAAGGGCGCGACATTCACATTGGATCAAAGTGACGAAATCTATCTCTTGAAGAATTTTCAAGACAACTTGCTCTATAATATTGTGTTAAGAGGCGTTCATGGCATTGACAATGTATTGCCTCGAAAAGTTCAGAATATGGTTGTCAAGGAAGAAGGTAAGTATGTGAGGAAAGATATTTGGCTATTGGATACAACAGGAACAAACTTGCTGGATGTTTTAGGAACAGATTTCATTGACTCCACGAGAACATATGGAAATGATATTCAAGAGATATTCGATATACTGGGTATTGAAGCGGCTAGACAAATCATATTCAATGAGTTTGTAGAAGTGATGGAATTCAGTGATGTCTATATTAACTATCACCACTTGTCATTATTATGTGATAGAATGACTGTAACACAAAAGATGGTTGCTATATTTAGATCGGGGTTACATAATGACAATATTGGACCTATTGCGAAAGCGACGTTTGAAGTACATACAGAAATATTATTGAACGCTGCAAGACATGCTGATTTTGATGAAATGCGGGGTGTATCGGCAAATGTCATGTGTGGTCAACATGGTTATTATGGAACAGGCGCATTTAATGTGATATTAGATATGAAGGAGATAACAAAATTTGCGGATACAACAGTGACTATTAAAGACGACGATAAAGAAATAGAACGCATGTTTGGAAAAATGGAAGATAACACACAAACATGTGCAACAAATTCGATCATCATTCGAAATAATATTTCGGCAATTCAGACGACGGTATCTGAATTATGCCAAGACAATTATGATATGGGGTTTTAGGCGCATATAGTAACAAACAAAAATATATTATGATATATAAAATGAAATATAATAATATAGTATCTATTTTTTTATTGATATTGGCAATTGTTATATCGCAATCAGTTCATATGTATACACATCGAAAAATCATAGAAGGATGGTGGGGGTGGTTTAATTGGGGTAGATGGAGACGGGATAGAGAGAGACAAGAAAGAGCTAGACGAAAACGTGAAGCAGATATGAGAGCTGCTGCAGAAGCAGCAGAAGCAGCCCTTAGAAACCGATTTAGAAGTGATTCACCATTTGTGAATTTATTAGGACAAGCTTATCTAGATAGTAGAACTGGGGAAAATGAAAAAGTATTTAATGAAGCATCTGAAGTGTATAATTCTATAAGTAGTACAATCATATGTCAAAATGATACGGATGTTTCAGAAATAATTAAGAAAACAGCAGACATGTTAAATAATCCAAGTAAACAAAATACTACAAAGGTATATTTTTTATCAGAAACCATTAGTAAAGCATTTAGTATTATAAAAACAAAGGAGAAAAATTTTTTAATTGTACATTATAAATTAACAATAGTAGATGATGATACTGTAAAAGACAAATATAAAAAAATTCAGTCATTATTGGCTTTAGCAGAAATATCAAACATCAATACAACATCTGCAGAAGCATATCCTGGTCGCGATGCGTTTAATGATATTTCAACACCAATTATTACTGAAGCAAGAAATATAGTAAATGAATTTATGAATATTATGAAGGCGAAGACTTGAAATGGCACGTACATAAATGGTGTATTTCAAATGAATACTTGTATATATTCAATCGTATAACGAACGCAAAATAAAAAAGATTATGAAGAAAAATATAGTACAAACTGTTGAATAGATGATGGCGAAAAGTAAAAATAAAAATGATATTCTAAATGAAAATATAACAGTATTATAATGAAACGCCATATATTTATTATAATACTCGCAATAATTACAATAACAACATTCTATATATCATATAGTACTATTAAAGAATCAATTGATGAATCATCAATACCCGATAATAATGTAATTGTCATTGATAGTAACAAAACATTGAGAGATTTTTTAGGAAAAATGCGATTTATATGTAATTTAGATGAAAACAGTATTTATAATAATATAAAACCTAGTATTTGCTATAAAATAAATAGATTACAATTTTATTTTAGCCAAGTAAAAGATTTTTTGGACAATAAAACAGAAGAAGAAATTATGTCAACATATGGCTATGTAGACGACCGTATGGAAATTCCAACAACTGGTGAAAAAGCTGGAATGCCGCCACCAATACCGATCATTGGTTCAAATGCTGACCATAATATTCTCATTAAATTAAGTGTATATATGAAAATATTAAAACCATATAGTGATCGTTTGATATGGCAGCAAAATGATTCGGCAAATCCACCAAGCGTCACTAGTGCGTGTAGTTATAATACACCTCAGTATATTGCCCTTGTAAAATCAGCAAAAAAAATTCTTGAAAATATTAAAACTTTATTAAATCACTTTCAATATCAAATTGATAATAGCAAAACAATTGCTTATGGTGACGGAGCAGATACTGGAACTGGTAATCTTCCTAGTACTAAATAATAAATTTACATCATTTCTTTTTTGTCAATTTATGTAACAATAGAATTACAAGACCGACAAGAAGAATATTACTTTTTTTTGGTGTGGGTCGATTTGGTGGCATTGGTACTTGATACATCTCTTATATGATAAGATATGTATTTGTTCAATTATAATTCAATTTTGTCAAAATATGTTTCTAAGGACATTATTGATTCAGGGGTTCCATTTGCGAATAATTGCGTTATTTCAGATGATGACGATTTTAATGTAGGTTTTATTACATTATATTGTGGTAAATAATTGCCAGGACTATCTGGTTCTGTTGAAACTCGTATAAAAAAATACTCTCTTGCCTTATCGGTGGGTGGGTCAGAGAGTTTTAACCAATTCGTTGTATTTGCTAGATTTTTCAACCTCTTTTGATGAAACAATATGATTGGCAATGAGAACTGTGTAGATAATATCCAATAGTCTAAATTAGTTAAAAAGTATACTTCTGAAGCAATCGCTGTTTGTAACGTATATTTATCGCGAAGAATATCATCTACCATATCTCGCTTACCTTGCTTTCTCAAAATGCCCAATATTTTGGTTTGATATTTACTCATATATTTTTCATATTCGATCGCTAGTTTGCTTTTTACTTGCTCCACAGTCATTTGAACATTATAAACAATATTATAAATATAAATAATAGGATAATAACTACATTTGACGGATGAATGTAATTCGGTTTCTGTTGCGTTTTTTGGAAAAAAGGCTTTCCATTCAGAAATGGTTTTACCAATAATAGGAATCGTGCGACGAATACATTCTATCCCGAACTTGTCTTGTATTTCCTCTTTTGTATTATCAGAAATCACAATTTTCTGTTGTTCATCTAAGGATACTTCGTTACTATATTTTTGAGTTATTATTGGATTTGCTGTTTCATATGTTATTTTGGTCGTTTTACCGTGTTCATATGGTTCAATACTTTTGAAATAATCAGAAGTTAATAAAGATTCTAACATGATCATTTCATCTTCATTTATTTTATATTCTGTATTTGTTATATTCAAATACATTTTTGTGTCCATCATAAAGAGTTGAATACGCTTGTATCGGATTAGTTCATCCGCTATTCTTGAAAAATAGATTAAATTATTATTTAATCCACTGATGAGATGTTTTTCTGGTAATATAATTTGATATTCGCCTGAAGTGCGAAGAACACAGTATTTTTTGTCGGTAGGGTTTGAAAAACAATCTGTGATTTCATCTAATGCTAATAAAGTTGCTTCATCGAATTGTTGAAATAGGATGGTATCTCTCGATATTTTTCGAATGATTCTTTCTACTGTATTCAATTTTGATTTATATAGATATCTCGGGTTCTCAATAATCTCAGTTATCTGTTGTTTATATTGCTTATTTTTCATTTGATTCAGTAATCCGCGAATAGTGGTTCTAAACGCACTATAAAATTGCGTTTCTAAAGAAATCATTTTGATTGTATTTACTCGGACTTCATCTTGTTGTTTCGTTTGAGCAAATACTTTGTCTGCAATAATATAGTTCTCATCATTTATTACAGGTATTCCATCGGGTTCTATGTTCTCAGTTGGATTCGATAACATAATAAATTGATTTGTCTCTGTTAATATTCCAACTATAAGACCATCTTCCATTATTTTCACTTTCGGTCTACAAAGAATCTCGCCTTTTGATATACTATGTATTTTTCTTAATCTGTCTCTAGTAGTAATATAGTCATTCCACAGTGTATCATCGTCCATAAAAAGAACAGGAATATCTGGCATTTGAGAGGAAGGATAACATGGTATAAAAATACCATCATCTTTTGCTCTGATCCAAAACCCGATGGTTTTACCTTGATAGTTGAGAACCTGATTTTTTATTTCAAACGCATATTTTAATAATATCAAATATAATGTTTCTGCGGGTAGTGGTCTCTTAAATTTATAGATGCGTGGCATACTTGATTGAGGAGCACAGAATTTTTTGATAGAATTTCTGATGATTTGGAGAACCTCTTTGATATTGTCAACGGACTTGTCTTCTAAAAATGTCTTTTTTATAACCAGCTCTTTTTTTACGACCACGTTTTCATTTGTAGTTTTTTGATTTTTCTTATTAAATACATTTTGCTGAAGTGTTTCAATATTATACATGAATAAATATATTGGCTCATAATAATTGTCATGTTTCAATAAAACGACCGTTTCTTTTCTTATGTCATATAATACTGACGAATATACTGATGTAGGACACAATAATTCAATATCGTCTGTAATATCGACTTCGCGTATCTTAAGAATAGCCAAGTTACATCCTGTTTGAAATAAATTCGGATTTGGAGAACATACAATGTCCCATAAATAGGTGTGATCAATATACGATTCTTTATTTTTTAAAAACTCTATAAAGTTCTCGTAAGCCGCAATTGCTTCATTAATAAATTCAATATGTGTTTCATTTGACATGTCTAGCTTTTTTATAAATGCCGATTCTTCATATTTTGTAGGATCTATTTTATCTACATCATATATTTTGGGTTTAAAAATAGAAAGGAGAGAACCATTATGATAGTTTACAAATAGGTCAATCGTCACTGCTTGCGCAATTATATTACACATTTCTTCAATGGACGGTACAGTAGCTATTCGTTTTTTATAGGCATATAAATCAGCCATGCAAGCAATAAACGATTTGTTTGCGGAATTTTCTACACCATATCTTAGTAAAGTAGTGGTTGATTGATCATTTTTTAAGTACTTGTTATTGTCTGGATTTACAGATAGTGAATTATCTGTCTGTAGAAAAAGTTGAACCGCCATTGGTAAGAATCCCCATCGTTTTTGAGGAATAGGATATCTGCGTATTTCATATACATATTCTTCTTGTTTTGCGTTCTTTGGTCGTTTTTCTTTTTTTGTATATTCATCAGGTTGCTTAAGACATTCATTGCGTCGGTCAACTTGTCCTTTTGAATCCCATTCTTTTTTAAAACAGCATGGAAGACATAATCCTTTTGGATGTAATGAACCTTCTAGGAACCCTGGAGTATTTTCTTTATAGGATCCATCTGGACCATGATGTTGTATATTATGATTGAATTCATATACATAATGTCCTTTTTTCACTGTTTTTTCACCCTTTGGAATCACTTTGCCGCATTTACCTGCTTTTACATCTGCTTCTGAAATAGATGTATTTGTTTTCAAACACCAGAATCGCGGACATATATACCAATTCTTTTTATTTGGGTCTGAACCGTATTCAAGAGCATGATTATATGATTTTGAGTTGCTGGCTTTATCGTTCTCGTCTATTTTGTTTTTTTCTTCTTGTGATAAAATAACGGGTTGTCGTTGTCGACTGGCTTGACATAATGTAGAATATGCGCTGAATTTACCATCATCTTCGGATAAAAATAAGGTTGGTTCTTTCTTTTTTAATTTACTTAAAAAAATATTATTGTTGCTGTCTTTCAATAACATACCATCTAATTGTTTTTCTTTTATCTTATCTTCTTGAGAACCACCTTTTTCTATCGATTTACTGTTACTGCTGTCTTCTTCCTCAGGAGCCATCATAAGACTATTTGCGCTGGATGATTTACTGGTCTTGCGACTGGTCTTGCTGCTGTCTTCCTCAGGTGCCATCATAAGACTATTTGCGCTGGATGATTTACTGGTCTTGCGACTGGTGTTGCTGCTGTCTTCTTCCTCAGGAGCCATCATAAGACTATTTGCGCTGGATGATTTACTTGTCTTACGACTGGTGTTGCTGCTGTATTCCTCGGGTGCCATCATAAGACTATTTGCGCTAGATGATTTACTGGTACTGTCTTGAATCGGTGACAATGACTCGTCTTGAATCGGTGACAATGACTCGTCTTGAATCGGTGACAATGACTCGGCTTGAATCGGTGACAATGACTCGTCTTGAATCGGTGACAATGACTCAGCTTGAATCGGTGACAATGACTCGTCTTGAATCGGTGACAATGACTCAGCTTGAATCGGTGACAATGACTCGTCTTGAATCGGTGATAATAATTCAAAATCTTCTGCGTTCTCATATTCTTTAATATCTTCGATATCATCCGTAATATCTGCAGATTCATATTGTTTTAGATCACCAAACGCAGTACTTTCTACATTACCATCATGGTCCAATTCGTTTATTTGACTTTCGCCTTCGCCCTCTGCTTCACTTAATTCTAATTCTTCATATACATCAGAAAATAATATATCGGAAACAGCAACAGCTTCAATACCTGTAACAATATTATCAAATTTTTCAATAGGCTTGGACTCTGTTTTATCACATAATCGCAAAATACTTTTTTTCAATTTTGAATCTTGACTAATACGCAATAAGGAATCAATATACATTACAATTGCGTCAATATATCCCATATGAATAGATATGGAAATATTATCCATCTCAATGTCACATATAAAAAGATCATCATATGATTTAATGCCCATATTCACTAAAAATCCAGGACTATCGGCAATTTTGATTATATTTGTACGACCAACCATTTGTTCATGATTTCTTATAAATTTTGATAATTTAATGCTTGCTGCTTGGAATGTAATTTCATATTTCTTTGATATCATTTCAGCCATTTCTTTATCCGTTTTATTTTTACCATATAATGACGCAATAAAAATGTCTTCTTCATCCATTTCATTATAGTTCTCAACACGTTTAAAACGCATGGATAACCCTTTATGAATATCATTCTCATTTGTGCCAATTTCAAAAATAGGACTTAAACAATTATTATAATCTGTAATATTAATTTCCTTATCAACTTTTAATGATATGGTATATTTCAAATATTCAATTTCAACATCATTTCTTCGAATATCATTAAATTCTTTCATTTCATATCCATTTTTTCTAAGAAATTCATTCATATGATTTATAATCGGGTTTGCGATAGATTGAATAACACCATTTATTGATTCTATATCAATCGGCTCTTTAAAATTATTTCCGGAAATGTTTATATCGCCATTATTCTGTATATCAATATAAAAATCGCCGTTCTCGTTTTCAATCGAAAAAGAGATTTGTTTTTTCTTTCCTGTTTCTTTCGCTAATTTTAAAATGGTTCTTGCAGATAAAAATGGTATCTTTGTTCCATATTTAGTTATATCTTCACTATAAAATCTATATATGTTCTCACGACGAAATCCAGGATTGTATTTTATAAAGGGTATTATCTTTGTAGAATGAATATTTTTAAAAATAATATCTAATGGCAGCAAATGTTTAAAATCCGGTTGTATTGTTAGTGAAAAAGCAGAAACACCCTTTGAAATATATGGTAATTCTATTTCCCTCTCATTATATACATTATAAAATAAATCTACCTTTTCATAGGTATCAAACGCAAATTTTGAAGTGATTTTCTTTGACTTTTTTATAAGGTTCTCTCTTTTTAAAAAAAGAGAGTCTTTATCAATCACTTCATATTTTATTAATAATGGATAATATAAAGAAATAATTAATTCAGAATCCAATGCGTTTTCTTCGGCATGTTCGAGAACATCTTCGGCAAAACACACAAAAATAGTATTATCTATAAAATTACCACCATTATTATTCAATAATAATTGGTTCTCAAATGATTCCAATGGGTTATTTGATTTATGTGTATTTTTTGTTGTTTTTAAAATATCATATGGATTCGCTGAAAAAAGCTCATCATGAACCATTCTAAATTTCTTACCAATACTCAATTTATAGTTTGAAGAATTATCGGTTAATCCATCTTGAATCGCAAGTAAATCATCTAATAAGAACCGCGTCTTTGATATATCAACTTTATTGAGAACATTACTTGATATACCCAAATTAATGATTAGTTGCTCAAACTTATTTCTATCAATAAAGCCATCCTTACCGCTTATATTTTCAAAAATACTCTGTAAATTTTTATATGGGTTCTCAATATTACTAAATAAATATAATTCATAATAGGATACAACGAAATCTATTTCCTTTAGAATTTTGTTTTTTATAGTTGCAATAGAATCGTCCTTATGAAAAACGGATTTTGAGAACCTAACCGGAATATCGTTTTCTTCAATAAATGTCTGTTCTTTTTCATTGAATAAATTCTCAGACGCTTCTTCATTGGCTTCTTTTGAAAAAACGATAATTTGCTTTACTTCATTCTCTTTACCCAATAAACAAACTTTATATACAGTATTCATTAGCTACTTATTATGATATATATTTATATTATAATAATTTTTACAACATATTATGTATCATAATATGGATTATCACTTATTTTCATACCACAATACTCTTGTGGTTTACTATTGTAATCGACTGGTTGATGAATACCTGCCGCTTTTGCTTCAGTCAATAAAAATTTAAAGTTCTCCCAGAATTCACTTTTATGACCGATTGATTTTGTCGCAATATGTGACAATTCGTGAATTGCAACAAACATTAACGTATTTTCATCAATTAAATTATTATTGTCTGGCTTCTTTTTATTCAAACAAAAAGCTAACTTCTCACCCTTGTTCTCACTATATGCAGTAAATTCGCTTGTTGGAAGTGTTTCCATGATTTGTTTTGGATTAAATCCATCGTGAAGTCGTAATACATTGTCCTTGGTTGGATATTTTTTAAAAACATATTCGACGAGCGTTTTACATTTTTCGGTTGTTTTTGCAAGAAGATCTGCCGCTGCAGAAACCTCTTTTCTATCGCGAACACAATATTTATTTCCATCCACGCTAGATATAACGCATTTCAAATCAATCGTATCTTTATTTGCTAAATACATATAAATGCCTACAAATAATATTCCTAGAATAATAATGTAGCCAAATATTTCTGAACGACTCATATATATTTACGAATTATAATATTATAATCAGGATTAGTTATTTATCCAATCGTACATTGTTCCTTTACTTTATCGATTCTAGGTACATGTTCTCCAAATAAACAAACCACCATTGTTTCCTTCTTGAAATATTTTGTAATAATATTATTTACTTGCTGTTTTGTAATAGGCTCATAATATTTCTTATATAGTTGTTCCATTGGTGTAAACTGCGAGTTACCATAGATGAAATGTTCTAATCCATTATACTCACATTGAGATTCCGCGTTCTCCATTTTTATTGCCATTTTTCCTTTCAAAAACCCTTTTGCAAAAGTCAACTCTTCTTGAGTAATTCCGCGTTTTTTCAAATCTTTCAATATATGTATTACTAATGGTAATACACCAGGTTTATCGCCATTCGTAATGACTTTTGTATGATCAGTCATTGTTTGTAATGTAATCTCGCCCATATGTGCATAATATGTATAATAGCATGAAGTCGTATAAGTGAGACCGTGTTTTTCGCGTAATAAGGAAAACATACGGCTTGACATTGACCCGCCAATAATATGGGTTAATAAAGCAATAATATGCTTATCATTATCTGTATAGGAACACGTTCTAAAAGAAACAGATAAATGCGTTGCTTTCACCCCTTGTTTCTTTTGAATATTGTATTCTGTTTTTGACTGTAAGTCTATTTGGTAAGACGGATTAGCTATAAATGGGTTTGCTGCTTTCATAAAAAAAGAAGACGAAACCATTTTTTTTATGCTACTAAATGATATATTTGATGTAATAGACAAACACATATTATGTGGTTTATAATACTTATCATACATTTGAACAGCTGTATCATAATCTAAATGATTTTTTGCTTGATGAAATAATAAATCATCAATCGGTCTTGAGAACATACTGCCTGAATACAAATATTTATCCTTCATTTTTGCAATATGAAACTCTGGACTATTCTCTTGACGAATCATTTCTTCCATGATAACATGTTTTTCTAATTCATAATCTGCCCGGTTGAACTCAGAATTCATCAATATGTCTGAGAGAACATGAATACATTTTGATATATAATCATCATTACATTTGATTACATAAAATGTGTATTCTTTGGTAGTGAAAGCGTTAAAATATGCGCCTATACCGTCATATGTTCTCATAATGTCCTTTGTATTCTCCAATTTGCGCGTTCCTTTGAAACACATATGTTCAATAAAATGTACAATACCTTCTTGGGGTTCATATATAGATCCAAATTTTACAAAACATATTATAGATGTTAGCGGTAAATGATTACTCGGTTTTTCATATATCGTTCTGAAACCGTTTTTATATTCATGTGTTTGTATTTCTGAACTCATATATAATAATATTACATTATTATTATATTTGCGATTTGTGATCAACAATCGATTAACGAGAACTGGCACCAACTTCAAGAGGAACACGACCTAGATCGGGTTCAATTGTGCTCTGGTTCCATGGTCCAATAGTTGTCTTTGGAATAATGGGGTCAGAGCGTTCTTGAAGATTGGCGTTCTTAAGGGTTTGACCAATAGTATCAAGCCCAATATGATATCCTGCTTGAAGAAGGTCAGGAGCAGCAATGTTTCCTTGAGAAACAGGGTTTAATGCAGCCCATTGACTATTTTGGTCTTGGGGTAATAGGTCTTGCGGGTTCGTGCTAGCTTTCATGCTATATCCAGTGGTTATATCAGATGATGGCACAACTGCTGGTGTAGTTGTTGTGCTTGTTTGAGAAACAATAGGGGCATTTTGTGCGCCGGTCTCCATACTGTCAACCCTTAATGTTTTAGCGCCGGAATAAGACAATAGACCCCATGCTAAAATAAGAAATACAACTAAAATAATTAATCTTTCAGTTGTAAAAAATTTGGAAAACCCGCGTGTAAAGCTATTTAACATTTGTCTTTATATAAACGGTGGATAAAATTATTTTCAGATTACGATTATTTATAATGATTTTTTGCTAAAAACAATTCTATGTTATTCGTCTTTATCTTCTTCTTCTTCTTCGGATTCAGAATCGGACCCAGATTCGGATTCACTGCTATCTATGATATCATCCAACATGTATGTGTTTTTAATACGTTTTGCCTCTAAATATGCAGAAAGTGCTAAATCTCTTGCTATTTTTGCCTTTTCTCTAGCCTCGTGATACATTTTATAATAAACGTCATTGCGCTGTTTAATGGAAACTGTCTCTGTTTCTGGCATTTCGTCTAAATTAAAATCGACTTCTTGTAATTCAACACCTGTATTTTCTGTATTTATTTTTATACTATCTACGTTTTCAACAGGTAATTCAGTAATAACTTTTTCTTGGTTTTCAAATGAATCGATCGCTTCATCTTTTCCTAAATCATCGGCAATTATAAAAGGGTCTGATTCTGACTCATGCTGCTGACGTTTATCTTGAGTTTTTGAGTTCTCTCCATTATCACGTTCATGTTCACGTTCATGATGATGACCATGTGCACGTTCATCTTGGATAGGTTTCTTTTTCAAAATACATGTGTTGAATAAATCAGTCGGTCTAATAACCATCATTTGTTTCATTTCAATATCTATTTGAAAACTTCTTGCAGAACATCTGATACCTTGAACTTCCAAAATAACCATTACCTGTGTGCCATCTTTAACATCCTCATATGGAATGTCGTTCTCATCCTCGTCATAAATCTTTATTAACGGTTTTCCTAAACGATTAGGAATATTTGTTCGAACAATATATGATCTACCCGATTTATATATTTTGATAGGTGATGTAAATGAATTTTCAATGTCCGACATTTCTAGCTCTGTTTGAAACCATTTTTCGCGATTGGTATAGATCATTTTATGAGAATTATTCTCTAAATTTTCTATCCATCGTATAAAGTTCTCATTTTCTTGTTGAAACACTAAATCGCAATACATACGTTTTCCTGTCTTTGTTACCATCTGTTTAATACTACATTTTGGTGGTTGGATATATAATGGTTTTTCGTTTATCGAATATTTACTAATAAATGCGCCAGTAGTCGATGAAATTGGCTTACTTATATGTAACTCATTAAAATTAAATTTATCATTTGTCTCGTATATTTGGTCCATTATAGCATAGCAAAATAGATTTTATTCCTTTACTTTAACGAACTTGAAAGGTTGATTTTTATATGCGTTCTTATATTATGAATCAAATATGGTAAAAATATATGAAAAATTTGCGAGATACATGTATTGAGTACTTTAAAAATGAAAATACGAAAAGAGATGTGAAAGAAATGATGAAACCGATATTTAGTATGATTTATAATGAAGTCTATATTTACATATGGATAATTGCTATTTATAATATATTTTTTATCATTATGATTTTAGCGATGTTCTTTATTCTACTTAAATTACTGAATAAACATAAATTGAAGGAAAGTATTTTAGCACAATTATTACATAATTGACATTGACATTGTGAATCATTCATACCAGCGAAGATTTGAAGGGGGGGGGGGCATTTTATTTATTCAAGGGTATAAATCTTCATTGGTAGAATAAAATATTACAGTAATATATAATGTCTTGTAATAAAGTTGGCGGTAAACGATCTAAAAAAGGCGGAAGTGGAGCGAGTGGATACGGTCAGCATGTTTGGGGAAATGGCGCTCAACAGCATTCCATTAGTTCTGATACTAATGTTATTGCTGTTACAAATGATCCAGCAAAATATACTGGTGGCGATTTAACAACAATCGGTGTTCCTGCAGTATTAATTGCCGCAAATCAGATATACAAACCAAATAGAACAAATAAATATGGTAAAGGTAAAAAAATGTATAGAACAAATAAAAGATATGGTAAATCGATGAGGATGCGCGGAGGCGGTGACCTTGACGCAATGATGAAGCAAACATCTGATATGATGAATAAAATGGGTCCAACAACCATGCCTGCTGTTGTGAATAGCAACGCAGCGCCACCAGCAATACCAAGTAATGTTCAAGTATTTGGTGGTAATGTTAAACAAACTGGAGCAGGTATAATAACAGATATTGCTGTCCCTGCAGTATTATTGACAGCGAATCACCTATATAAAAGAAAAACAGGAAAGAAGTCTAAACGTAGTCGCAGAGTTACATTTAGGCGAAGATATAGGCGATAAATATAGTGACAATAAAGTTTTTTATTTATTCAATAAATAAAAAACGTGAATAAATAAAAAACGTGAATAAATAAAAAACGTGAATAAATAAAAAACGTGAATAAATAAAAAACGAAGGATTGGGTATAGAGATATGTCAGACATTGTCGAAACGGGTAATCAACGAGCCAAATTTGTAGAAAATATTCAAAAATGGGTTATGTTTGATAGTCAAATTAAATTGATTAATGAAAAAGTAAAAAAGGCTAGAGAAACAAAAAATCAATTGTTGGAAGAAATAAATGCTTATGTAAGCGAGAACAATATTGAGAATACGAAAATAGAAATATCTGATGGAGAACTTCGATTCTATGAAAAAAAAGAATATCAACCCATTACTTTTGGATACGTTCAAGATAGTTTAGGTAAAATTATTAGTGATAAAAAACAGGTGGATTTTATTATGAACTTTTTAAGAGAGAACCGCGAAGTGAGTGTTTCAAAAGATATTCGGCGTAATTATAAAAATCGTTCTGCGTCGTTCTCGTGAATATGTATGAATTATATATAATGACTGACCTGATGATCTTTGAAAATATAGGAGGGACTATGGATAATGGTGGTGAATCTTCTTTAGATAATGGTAATAATAGAGAACCTTTGGTTATTGGTACAGAACCTCTTGTTATTGGTGGAACCTCTGTATCGTCTATGTTGAAAAAAAATAAGAATATACTTGATGTCGAAGGTGCGTTATTTACACGATTCAACAATTTAGTTGTTCCTATAGGATTACAATTATATCCTATTGGAATAGATGACGATAAAGAGTATATACATGAAAATATGGATGAACATGCGATTGATTCAAAAAGATTTGATCAACTATTTTATTCGGTCGGAAAAGATTTAGGAATTTCGAATTCGAGAACATATAAAAATAGAACTATGAAAAATCCAACAAAATAGTATATGGATTCATTAATTGTTGTCACTATTTTATTTAGAGTTATTTTTTTATTTGCTGGGTTGTTTCTATTTTATAAGTTTTTGAATTATATCGGATTTAATACAAGTATGGTTGTATTATCTGTTGTATTACACTTTTTAGGCGGATATTTAATGTTCTTTTCATAGATTTCATTTTGTATAAATATCTTTGTATATTTATATAATAATATGGAAAAATCATCTGAAACTAAACCTTCTTCAATTTTCGATATTTTCCCAAAAGAATCCACAAAAGAACCAGCAACACAACCAGCAACACAACCAGCAACACAACCAGCAACACAACCAGAAACATCATCAGCAGAAACACCATCAGGAGGCGGTAAAAGAAAAACAAAAAAAACCAAGAAATCAAAAAAATCCAAGAAATCCAAGGCTAAGAAGAGTCGCAAGTCTAAGAAATCGCGCAAATAAATGATTACTTATACGTAATATAAATAATCATTCATACAAACCTATTCAATATCTAACTAAAGTCAGACCATTCTTTCTTATTAAAAGAATTCACTATTAAAAATTTATCAGCGTTCTTTTTCCATATATCCATCTTTGTGCGCAATGCTCTGTCTGTTGCAGATTCCGGCAATTTATCTTCAATGTTTGCGCTCATTAATGCCTTCTCTTTATCAGTAGGATCGGGTTTTTTACCATAACAGTTTACACCAAAACGTACATTCTTGTTCTTTATATATCCTCCATTTATTCCTGGTCTACCACATGCATTCTTTGCCCTGTCTGTTTTTTGTAATTTATTCCATGTATCTTTTTGCGTTGGAAACAGAGCGAGTTGTCCATCACTCCATCCATAATTACACCATTCACCACCATCATTATACGCTGCTTCCACTTGGTCATAATTCGCTAGTTTAGCCCCATAAATCGAACAAACAGATTGCGCCTCATCATATGTATACAAATTATTACGTATATTAAAGACTTCATTTCCTGAGCTATCTTTAGGTTTAGATGTTGAATTAGTACTAGAAATAGTATTAGTGATTGAATTAGTCGTTACAGGTTTAACGGTTTCAGCCGGTTTATCAACCCAATCAATCATCTCATTTAATAATGATAATAGATTAATCTTTAATATATATTTAAAAAAGTCGATGATTAATACTACTACAAAAAGCAATATAGCGATTGTTTCAATTATCATAATACTGACTGGTTTTGACGCACGATCCATCGGAATACGTATTAAATAAATAATACCGTAAAACACCGCAAGAAAAACAACTATCGTAACAATAGAATACGGATTATCTCCAAAATCTTTAAAGCTTGTTAGTGCGTCAGCAAATTTAGATCCAATATCTTCTACTTTTGTATTTGCAATATAACTTATTATAAATAATAACACAAATAAAAATATAATACCATCTAATATTCTTACTATACGCAATGGATTGTTTTCGCTACTACCATTACTACTACTTCTATTAAAAAATATACCTAAAATGAAATAAATAATAAAATATATTGCTAAAAACCAAACGACTAATACGACACCAGATTGTGAAAATATATTTGTCATTGGTGCTGTTGTTGAAACTGGTACTGTTTTCATTGGTGACGTGGTTGTTTGAGCCGGCGTGGTTGTTTGAGCCGGTGCTGTTGTTGTTTGAGATGGTGCTGTTGTTGTTTGAGCCGGTGCTGTGGTTGTTTGAGATGGTGCTGTTGTTGTTTGAGCTGGTGCTGTTATTGTCATATATTTATATATATAAACTTAGTTATTTTTTCTATAGAATAAACAATATGCCATAGGTGATATTATTATATTTGGATCTGGAACTAGTTCAACAACATCGTCATTGTAATGAACCCATTGACCAGAAACATTTTTTACAAATGATGTATAGTGTCCACCAGATACACCCCCCATATGATTACATACCCCAAATAAATCATATACATAACTTTTTGGGTTATACCCCTTGATATATTTTGATAAGTTGAGATTTGCTAACGGAAATTGAATGACATTATTTATTTTTTGACTTCCATCTGGCGAGAACCTTTTTAACGTTATCACTAGAATTTTTGGAAAACTCCAGAAACAGGCCCCCTTCATAATATCTTCTTTTAGACCAGTAGTTTCATTAAACCACGCATTTTCACCAGACATTGGTTCAGGTGTTACAAATAAATCAAAACAATCATATAATGTTGGGCATATATTGGTCCCTTTGAATATTTGTAAATCGAGAACAAAAAAGTGTTCTGGTTTTAAAGAATACGTCGTTTTATTATTGATACATGAAATAGATGTAACATATACACCATAAAATAAATCCATTATTTCCGAATACTCTTTTGAATATACCGACTGTAATAATTCATAACATGAAATAGCCAATCTGTCGGTTTGGTTCTCGGGTGTACCATTAATCTTCATAGTTATTTTTCTAGAAATACTATTATGAAAACATTCAACCAAGAATAATAAAAACTCGGTAATGTCGTTTTGTAACCAACCTGTAAAAATATCGCGGTCTTTTTTTTGCGCTATTTGATGAACAGTATGAACAAATTTATTTGGCGAAATCGTTCCATTTCCCGACCACATAAGTTCTCGCAATTCATTCCATTCTTTTAAAATAATAGAGTCGTCTATATTATTTTTTATTTGATTCGATTTATTTTTTGTATCCGTTAAAATATGAATCTCATATGTATGATTGAGAACCTGTAAACATGAATTCAAAAAACACGTGTTTCCTAAATTCGCTAATCCTACAAACCCTTTATTTTCATATTTTGAAATATCTATATTTATATTCATGTATAATAAATATAAACAATAGCTTTATATTATATTAGAATGGATATTTCAGGCAATCTTGGTGATGTGATCTATCAATATAATAAAAATATGCGCGATTACAATGATAATATGCGAATCTATTTAGAAATAATTTCTGATAGAGAACGGGCGCAAAATCGTTCTCTATATCGCGGTGATTATGCGTATTATTTTAGACAGCCTGCAGCAAGAACCACAACAGCAAGTGAAATATTTTCTACATTATTTCCTGCAACTAGAAGAAATACGACTGCGCTACAAGATGTAGTTGTTCGACCAACACAACAACAAATATTGTTTGCAACGGAAACGATACGATTTAATGAAAGCGTAGCAAATAACAATACGAGTTGTCCTATTACATTAGAACCATTTGTAACAGGTGATCAAGTATGTAGAATAAAATATTGTTCTCATTTATTTAAACAATCAGCACTAAATGATTGGTTCAGACGAAATGTTCGATGTCCTGTTTGTAGATACGATATTCGTGATTATGTTGAAGTCGAAGAGGTAAATCTTGAACATGATGACGAGTATGATGTCGATGGTGATGTCGAGAATGAATACTCGGAAATAATATCAGAGTTATTGAATGAACACGCACAGCAAAATCAAATACAAAACCAAGGTCAAAACCAAATACAACAACAAAACCAAAACCAAGGTCAAAACCAAAATCAAGGTCAAATACAACAACAAAACCAAGGTCAAGGTCAAAACCAACAATCCAATACTAGAGCTGATTTGACATCTACTTTGACGAATGTATTGCGCGGATTTATCAATAATGAATTATCGAATTTGCCTCCTAGGTTAAACAATGCTGCGTCTGAATTATTATATACATTTGATATACCATTATCATTGGATATTTCTGGTAATTTACGTGTTTGATTCTTATATACCTTTCGTGTTTGATCGATTCTTATATACCTTTCGTGTTTGATTGATTCTTATATACCTTTCGTGTTTGATTCTTATATGTTTTTATTCTACCATATTTACAATGCTGGCGTTGCGAGAACCCGCGAGGTCGATTACAATTGATACTTTGTTTGTATTTTATGGACCATCTTCTTTTCCTATTCATTGTTCTCGGTTTCATTATATAATGTAAATATAAATTATTTAGAGTCAATATAAGAGTATTATATAATGAAATATATAATAAACATTATAACTTTTGTAAAAAATATATTACCGAAGGAATTGCCAAAACCGATTGGTAGATGGAAAATAGAAGATTGTAATAAAAAAATGAATTCTAAGATTGATTTATCAAATGAAGATCATTGTGGTCCATGTGGCCAATATGCATTAACAAAACTACAAGTAAAAGATATAATAAAAACAAAACCAAACCAAAAATAACTAAAAACAAAAATATAACCAAATCTCTATATAATGTAATGTATCATACAATATATATGATACATTATATCGATTATTTGGCGAACAAAATTTGATACGCATACAAATAATCAATACGTTTATTTTCTATTGAAGCATTCAGAAATCGTCTGAATTCCATTTTGTTGATTGAATATTTTGGTCAAACATTTATTAAATAACAATACTTTAATTTTTGCCGATGTATATTTCTCCTTCTTTTTCATGAATGATTCCAAATCACCGTCGGTTTCAGAGTTCATTCTTTCAATGTCTTTTTTGAAAGACTTGATTTCCGAACCTTTATTCTGTGATTCCCATACTTGTTCTATGGCTAATCCGAACAACTGTTGAAGCGGTTTCATCAACTGATTTGTAATATAATATGTATAATCAATCTTCAGTTTGTTCTCTATAATAAATTCCGGCGTTTCTATCTTATCCCCTTGAAGCTTAGACCCATTATTCACTATAAACAAATATTTGATTCGATCGCCTGGCTTTGGTTTATTACCCGGATCTCTTTGTCCTATGCGGTCCGCCAATACGCGATGAGCAATCTGTAGTGGATTCTTATAATCGCTTCGCAGTGATTTTGTAATCGCCAATTTATCCATGGATATTTTGCCTTGTATCAATTCGTTTAACGAATTATTCAAAAAGTCGATTGCTGGCTGAATATTTGAATTGTTCATCAAACAATCCAAAACACCTCCATATACATCTTTTACCAAATCGCAATTATCACGTCTCTTTAAAACCAATCCCATATATTTGAGCTTGCCCTTATTTGGGTCTTCTTCGTACAACATACCCACATAACGTTTCTTTGACAGTAACAAAAACGGCATTAACGTTTTCTCATAAGCTAGACCCATCGGGGGTTTCAAATAGCTGGTACACAAATTCGCGGCGTCTTGTGCGATTTCAATCGTCATTTCTAATGCAGGTTTCCCTCGGATTTTCTCGCCAGTCTCTGGATGTTCCAAGTTGAAGGTGAAGAATACTGAATCAGTGTTGTGAACGATCAGATTACCTACTCCTGCTGCAAAATGGTGGTTTTCTGTTGTCAAGTCATAAACATAACCTTCATACTCAATCTGGGCCATTGAAGCAATTGTTTCTACTGTTGGAGAATCATTTATTTTACATGCTAATAGAGGTGATCCTATACAACAGTCATTTGGACTAATTTCCAAACCTTCTGGTGTTAGAAGCGAATGATCATCTGTTACGACAATCTCGCTTCCTTGGTTAGTATGTATTTGTATCATCTTTTTATGAGAAGCCAGTGTATGGCGAATAATACGGCACACGTTTGTCCACCCTTTCTCTGTCCAAATATCTATATTGTTTAATTCGCAAAATTCTTTCTCTTGTTTTCCTGGTTCTTTACATGTAATCCATTTGTTGTTACCATATTTTTCAGCCAAATTATCTATTTGTAATATTTCGGGTATTCCATTCACTCTTACAGTTACTGGTGTATAGTTTGCAACACTGTCCCCGTACACATATTCCGCTCTACATTTTACAGGACCGTGAGCAACGGTTTCATACACTCGATCGCCATATACTTCTTCGATAATTCGTTTTGCATAAATAATCATCATTCTTCCAGTAGCGGTTGTTGAAGCCGCAACATCTTGTTCAAAGAACGTCGATGTTCTTGCGCCACACTGACCATATAGAGAGTTTGCTGTTACTTTATAACCAAGTTGTCGTTTATCCAATATATTCTGCATGAATGGATCTGGTTCTGACTTTGCTTTTTTTCGAGTGTTGGCTCTTGCGTCTAATAGTTCTTCCAAGATAGAAGGCATAATCGACTTTTTATTATCCGGCAATTGCGCCCATCGGCATATTTTCTTTCCCACTTTGGTTTTAACCTCTTTTGATTTAGGCCTGCCGACGGGTCGCAAATATTTAAATGTATCAAACTCAATGTTAATATATTCATATCCCGGCAAGTTATCATAAATAAATTTTCCGGTGCGCGGATCTTTTTCGCCCATTTCTTTTATCAAATTTCCCTGTAAATCATACTCTTTTGACCACACTTTACTATCATGAGAATAATTCTGTGATATCATAGATGATGGATATAAAGATGAATAATCAACACAAGCAACCGGATTATCAATATACATTGCGCATTTGGGTGGTAATACAATGGCTCCTTCATATCCATCACCCGAACCCGATTTATCTAAGTCAGGCATTAACGTTTCTTTCTCCCTACATTTCTTCGCTACATAACTAGTGAGCTTAATTCCTTGGCCACGAAATACCAAGTAGCTAATCGGAACACTACAAATTCTAGACATTTCTACATATCCAGTGATCACATCAATCTTGTTCATCAAATGATGAACCAGATTACAATCTTGAATACAATATTTTGCAACAATCGCTTTATCTGCCGATGAACCCTTCGAGAGTCTGAAAATATCTTGTGGTGTAACATCATCCTTCGACATAGCCCATTCGATTGACTTGCAATCGATATCTACCGCACCAGAAATAGTAATGATATTGTATTTATTCATCTGTTCTTTACCCTTGTATTCTTCTTTCACTTCTACACCATATTCGATTGACTCAACCTTGAATTTTTGACCATTGTTATAATAGTCAGAAGAGAATCCGTTGATTTTGATATGTATAAAATCACCAGCGTTTAAACCAGCCAAGTTTTTGCTATATAGTTGCGTTTTTGTTCTATCGTCCGAAATAATCACTTTTTTGATACTGTCACTGATAAACTGTCCAGCTACATCGTCTAACTTGTATGAAGACAGATTGAAATCACGGCGGAAATAGGCATACATATCTATTTGAAGTCTGCCCATCATTTTCGGAAACCGAAGATCATATTCACCGCTAGCGATTTTGATTTTTGTGTTTTCTAATGTAGGTACTTCTATTTCTTTCAATTTGTCATATACGGTTGGTGTAAATCCGATTTGGCGAGATAGTTGTAAGAACTTGGATGCGCAGCCGTTTTCTTGCGCGCGTTGAAACATAAACTCATAATCAAAACCAAATATATTATATCCAATAATAATATCTGGATTCTCTTTTTGAATAAGGTCTGTCCATTGAAGAATTAGATCTTTTTCCGATACAGTTGATTCAATGACCGCGCCTTCAACATTATCACAAGACCCCACAACTAAACAGTGATTTAAATAGGGTTCTTTTTCACCGTATCTCAAAAATGTCGAACCGATAAAGGTAACTTCATCACCTTGAATCGCCGGAAAATTTGCGACCTTAAAGAATTTATTTGTGTATTGGATTTTATCATCTCGAGTATAATCATCTTGTAATAAAACGTCTATAATGGACAACTGTTTGGATTTACGTTTGATGGATACTGCTTCCGTTTTTATAGCATATTCTTCGGCGTCGCTATTCTCATCGTCGTCATCATCGCCTTCTGCTTCTGCTTCTGCTTCTGCTTCTGCATATGTATTTGCGGATTCTTTCATACGTTCGAATAATTTTTCAATGGTTTCTTCCGAACTTTCTATATTATCCGCTGTAATCTTTTCAGAGATAAATTTTTCGGTCATTTTTTTGAGTTCGTCTTTTGATGGCTGGATCTTAGGATATATAATATCGACGTCATTGAATCTATCATATCCGAACGCTGTCATTATGATTTTCTTTAACAATTGCTGAATACGTGATTTGCTTTCTCTCGTATCTTTTAATTGTTTTTGAAAAATATCCACTATATTCGCGGATAATCGTTTATATGTTTTTTTTGGAAGAGGAAAATCGCCATGAGATGAACTGGCTTCAATATCAAAACTACATATTTTATATGGAACAGGCGTCTCTTTTTCCGGCTGCGCCTTTACAAATTTATAAGAACATATATACTCGTATTTACAAGTAGTGGTTTTTCGATCTAGACGTAAGCATTTGTTGGTTTGTATCAAGACCCACCCTGAAGGACTGATATTTTGAATATGAAAATATCTAAGCAATGGCGGAATCGCGCTTTCATATAATATTAATTTAATATTTTCAAAAAACATTGGTTTGGCTTTGCGATTATTGGTTTCACTATCATATTCGTGCCATAAGTTTTTCACTTTATTGAACGCTGCAATATTTGCAAACGTAATTAAACAGAAACGCGACTTTTTTCCTCCAGTGAATCCATACAACTTGCTATAGTCGATCACTTTACAAGACAAAATTGAATCCCCATATGCTTTCACTTTCTGTTTTAAATGCGCCAATAATTTGCTTGCGTTGCTTTGATCCCACTGATCACCGACTTTTATATAGAAGAATGGCTGATAATCAGTAATCGTTATAGAACATGTATCGCCAGATTCATTTAGACCATACATCTGGATATAAAACTCACCTATTTTGATACTCTTTGACTTACTCGTTGAATCCGTATCACTTGAATCGGCATCTGTATGATCAAATATCTGAAAATCAATAAGCCTGAAATATTTTCCGATAGTTTTCTTTACAGTTGAAATTGATATTGAAGTTGTCATTGTATGTTTATATGATATTCTAGTGCTTTCGTTTTTCAATCGATTTTATATGACTATATAAAATCGCGCCGCGGCTCTTTTAGTAAAAAGGAAAATAGGATCTTTTTTTTATTGTTTTTGCACGTGTTTTTTTCCTAAACGTACGCTTATTTGCGGTTTTTGAAACGGTGTTTTTAGTTGCCCAGTTTTTCATATCTATCGCAATGCGGTTCTTGTCGTAATATTCGATCTTTTTATTTGGGTAAATTTTAAAAATAGTAGGATAACCATTCACTTGTAGTGCTGGATATTGAGATTTAAACTGATTTAGTTTGTTTTGCTCTTTTTCTTCAATTTCTATAAACGCAATATTCTTTTTATGAATCATTTGTTTCATCTTTTTCCATTGAGGAGCAAGACTTTGACAGTGCCCACACCAATCTGCATATATCTTACCGATGATTGTTTTCATTATATACTAACTATATATATTTTACTAAACCACCAATCGTAATGTTCAAGGGTGTATATGAAAATATTATTATAATAACCAAAACATGGTTTATATGAAAATATATTTATGTGTATTTTATATATGAAACAAATTACAATAGTATTTTTAATATTTCTTATTTTATCTTTTGCTTCAGGAATATATTTTTGTTCAACTCACGGACCATTTTCCATTGAAGGTTATACAGAATCATTAGATACATCTGTATCTAACGCGGATACGAACTGCCCAGATTTACTCATTAAATCCGGAAACGCAATTCTTTTATATAATAGCAAGTTGCCAGAATCGCCAGGAACAAATCCTCTACCATTCTACAATTTAGACGAATATATCAATTATTTAGAGATACAAAAACGAAAGGGTATCCATTGTCCTGTATTATTCTTACAAGAAGAGGTCAATACACAAGGTAATTCCGTTTACCGCATTCGTCCTGATATTTTTCAACCACAAGGTGGCCTTGCGGCTTCGCAAAACGTTTATAATACAAATACGCCGGTTATTTCGAGAACACCTATTCAAGTGATAGACGCCAATCAAGACAATCCACCATGGAATACTGGTGGATACAATGAATTTGACCCATATGGACAACATGTTGGTGAATATACAACAGTTGACGCAATTCATGACTCCACATACAAAGGTAAAAGTCTAAGTGACAACCCGATGGATGATAATTGGGGTGGAGTTCTTTATACAAAGGACGCTGTAGATTCTGGTAAATATGCAGATAGAGAAGTTATTCCACAGGCTCAAGGACGAGGTTCTCAATTTACAGAAAAAAGTGATAATATTCATAGTGCGAAAGACACTTCTAAAAACAGTATTTTTGACTAATCATATACCTTGTATATATTTGATAATTTGTTCACCACATGTCTTTGGTATTCTCCTTTGCTTTCCTTTTGTTTCATAAGTAATGTTCTCGAAAGTTGCTGTTCCGCTCTTTACTTTTTCAACCATATTTGAGAACCCACCAAAAGATTGGAGAACTGATTTTGCATATACTGAACTTATTCCAGGTATTTGGCATAGCATAATTTCGCTTATATTGTCCTGTGTAATATTATCCTTTTTAACAGTCTTTACTAGACCGCTATATGATTTTTCTGGAATAGGTTCTCTATTTTCTTCTATTATTTCAACTATGTTCTCAGTTGTGTTATCAATAAATCTGTTTTCTGCTGGTTTAGTATTTCTTTCCCTTTGTTCAGTCAAATAAGATGGCAATACACCCTTCATAAAATTGCGGTCTATCTTGTCTGCCATATAGATAAGGACTTCGGCTGTTTCTTGAATGCCGGATGTGCGTATAACAGAGAATCCTTTGAAATAATTTAACGAAGCAATCGCTGAAATAACCAGTTTCTTTTCCATCATGGTTCTCAATGTTGAGAACATTCCTTCAATAATATATACAACATTATGTGACGGAAATCCGCTTGCATGCTTCAATCTATGTGACTGTTCTTCGTAACGTCCATCTTTAATACTAGCTAATAAATCCGCCAGTGTTTTTCTTTCAATAATCATGACATCTTTACCTTCGTCGGTTTTTACTAAAATATCTCCTATATGGAGAACCTGCGTTTCAATTGTGGTATATACTGGATCATTTGACAAGATTTGTTCGCATTTTTCATAAAGACCATGTTCTCGATTATCTATAATTAATCGCATTATAATGAGTTGTACGAATTCTATTCATATTGTTTTGATATGTATTATAAAATAAATATCAACTATTATTTAATAGTGAGCACCGTTAGACCAATAAGGAACAGCAACAGTTGAACCCATAGGCCTAGAGATTCTTACACGAGGATTCTTGGTAATCTGTAGTGTAGGAAGACCGCAGCAGTTGGTGATTCTATCAGTTCCCATGTAAATAGTAGACCACATTGTGCGTCCAACTTGGTAAGGAAATCCGGCTTTCTTGTCGCCGCCTCCTTGGTTTCGGTTAATTGTTTGACTATAGTTTCTTGCTCTACTGGCGCCGTTTGAAAGTCCCATGTATATAATGACTAAATATTTTTTCTCAAACGAATATTAATTAATTTATTCAATGTGCTTAAAAAATTGATGCTATATTATCTATTACTTCTATTTATAAACTATTTATTCAGATGAATTTTAGCGACGACGATATTCGAATTGAGAAAAATGAATCTGGATCAGATATATATATATTTGACCCATACAACCCCCTAAATAAAGAAATTACACAAGACGAAGTTCAAGCGATTTTGTCAAAATACGGCATTGGGTTGTCTATTACGAATTTTAATTTGTATCGTCGTTCTTTTGTTCATAGGTCTTATACGAGACGACCTCAATTAGAAAACGCACAAAACAATATTCAGATTGTTCCTAAACCAGACGATTGTTTGCCACTACATACTAAATCAAATGAGCGACTAGAATTTGTAGGCGATGGTATATTAGAATGTATTACTAAATATTGTTTGTATTGCAGATTTCCTAAAGAGAACGAAGGCTTTATGACAGAGAAGAAAATTGCGCTAGTAAAGAATGAAGCTATTGGCAAATTAGCATATGAAATGGGTCTTCATAAATGGTTTATATTATCAAAGAACGCAGAGTCGAAACAAATCAGAACCAATATGAAAAAATTAGGATGTTTATTTGAGTCGTTCATCGGTGCAATGTTTTTGGATTTTAATAAAATGTCAGTTACAGATGAAGATGGGTGGTTCAAAAATGTATTTCTGACGGGTCCAGGGTTTCAGATGGTTCAAATATTTATAGAAAATGTATTTGAACGCCATGTAGATTGGATGTCACTTATTCAAAATGACGATAATTATAAGAACATATTACAAGTGCGAATCCAGAAAGAATTCAAGGTTACACCTCATTATATGGAAGTAGTTGAACATAATGGAGATCAGGGTTATCATATGGGTGTATATTTATGTTTAGGACAGCCTGTGTTTGGTCTAGCACATTATCAATCAATACCCTTTTCCAATTTCAAGTCTTTTCAAGAAATACATCATCATATGTCATCAGCAGGAAAGATATTCCTGTTTTTAGGTGAAGGCATTCATAAAATAAAGAAAAAGGCTGAGCAGATTGCTTGTGAAACCGCAATTCAATCCTTAAAAATGTTTTAGATTAGTTTATTTATACATTCACAAATAATAACAATATATTTTTTTACAAATTTAGTAACTATGAGATTAGTTATTATATAATAGTATTATATAGAACTATTATATAACATGGAAAACACAAATGTAAATAGTTCTCTCAGTAATAGTGTCAGAGGTATATTTAATATTACAGAGTTACAACAGCGAAAGGCACCAAAAAAAGAACAAGCATTTATAATAAAACTTCACAAAAAGGGGGTGACGAATGATATTGATGTGGGCGTTGATATTGATGAAGAATCAGAAGAAAACCAACCAAAGCAAGAAAACCAACCAAAGCAAGAAAACCAATCAAAGCAAGAAAACCAATCAAGGCAAGAAAACCAATCAAACGTTCCTACACGTGATAATAAGCAACATGTAATATTCAAAGATAAACGCAAAACTTCTTTAGTAGATAGAGAACTTATTTTAAAACGATTGAAAATGACTATACCTGTGGAAAATAGATTAATTTCGAAAGCACCTGTTATAGAAGCAGAAGCAGAAGCAGAAGCAGAAAAACGTAATCGAAAACAAGTTAGAATTGTTCTTGATGAGGACGCCGAATTAGATGATGAAATAAAACGACTCGCAAATAATGTCGAAGAGGAAAGAATTGCTTCTGCAGTAGACAAAGAATTTGAAAAAACGATTCAAGAAGGTAACGCTGTTAATGATATCGATGGAGACGCACTAATACCTATTGAAGATACTGTAACTCAAAAAGAACAAGAAAAAGAACAAAAAACAGAAAAAGAACAAGAAAAAGAACAACAAGGTCAAGCCAAAGTAAAGAAACCGCGAGGTAAGAAAAAGGTGGTGGCGGATTTTGTCGCGGAAGCCCCCATCGACCTAACGATTGCGAAAATTGGAAAGTCTCTTGTTGTAGACCGCTTGCCAAAAAAACAAAAAATAAAAATGGGTGTTTCCGCATATTATATGAATAATCGAAAACTATTTATTAATCAACTCTCAAAAATGTTGAAACCATACCGCGATAAAATCGCGGAAAACGCAGGCGAAATCTCATGTAAAACAGCAAGAAATGATTCGATCAATTTTGATTTATTATCTCATCAATTAGTTGTTCGCGATTATTTGAATTTATATACACCTTATAGAGGCTTATTGTTGTACCACGGTTTAGGATCTGGGAAATGTCATGCAAAAGGAACACCTATTATTATGTCAGATGGTAGTATTAAATTAATAGAAGACATTCGTGTGGGTGATTTATTGATGGGCGATGATTCGCAACCTCGTTCTGTATTATCTTTAGCAAGAGGAAGAGATAAAATGTATAATGTTATTCCTACAAAAGGAGAAAAATATACAGTGAATCAAGAACATATTTTGTGTTTACGTGTTTCTGGTTTTCCAAAATTATCTTATAAAGCGAATACAAATTATAATATTCAATGGATAGAAAATAATTCATTTTGTTCCAAAACATTCGCAATCACGACGTCATCTTCCTCCACTCATACAGAAGACAAGAAAATATATAATAATTCAGAGTCTATATCAGCAGAATTGTTTTTTAATAATATATTGAGTAATCCAGAAACAAATAATAATATTTTTGAAATATCGATTAAGGATTATTTACACTTATCCAATAAAAAAAAGGCATTATTGAAAGGCTATAAAGTTCCTATTGAATTTCCTGAAAGAGAGTTGTCAATCGATCCATATATGATCGGTTATTGGTTAGGAAATGGAACGTCGTCTACGTCACCATCCTCAATTACATGTCAAGATTCTACTGTTTTACATTATTATACAACTCATTTGAAACAATATAATTTATCTTTGAATTATCACAGTGGTTACACTTATGAAATTACTGGCGATGGCGATGGCGATGGCGATGGCGATGGCGATGGCGATGGCGATGGCGATGGCGATGGCGATGGCGATGTCAAGTATGATAATGCTTTTTTAAATACATTGAATGAATTACATATGTTAAATGATAAGCATATTCCAAATGTATATAAATGTAATTCAAGAGAAAACCGATTAAAATTACTTGCAGGACTTCTAGATAGTTATGGATGGTATGATATAAAGAAACACTGTTTTGAATTTACGCAAGCTTCTGGAACATTAATGGATGATATCATTTATTTATCCAGAAGTTTGGGGTTCGCTTGTTACAAAGACACTAAAGGAACAATATCAATCTCTGGTATAGGGATAGAAAAAATACCAACAATCATACCAAAAAAGCAGGCTATACCAAGAAAACAAATAAAGGACGACCTTGTCACTGGGATTCAAATAGAATACGCAAATGAAGATGATTACTACGGATTTATGTTAGATGGCAATTGTCGGTATTTAATGGGTGACTTTACCGTTACTCACAATACATGTACATCAATTGGCATTGCTGAAGGTATGAAAACTGGTAAATCCATTGTATTAATGACACCTGCTTCATTAAAAATGAATTTTTTCAGCGAGTTGAAGAAATGCGGTGATGTATTATATAAAAAAAATCAATTTTGGGAATTTATTAGTATTACTGGAGAACCGCAAAATGTTCGCATATTAATCCAATCATTGGGTCTTACACGCGACTATATTACCCAACGTGGTGGAGCATGGATGGTTGATATTACAAAACCGTCTAATTTCGCTCAACTCTCTGATAGTGACCAAAAATCGGTCGATGAACAACTTAACGCAATGATTCGTAATAAATACCAAGATATTAATTATAATGGATTAAATGTGAATAAAATGAATGAGTTGACCAATAACGGTAAAAAGAATCCTTTTGATAATAAAGTGGTTATTATTGATGAAGCTCATAATCTTGTAAGTAGTATATCAAATGCCACATCTAAAAAGAACTCTATTGCGACTCAACTATATAAATATTTAATGGATGCAACGAATTCAAAAGTCATATTCTTGACTGGAACGCCGATTATTAATACACCTAGAGAAATTAGTATTTTGTTTAATATGTTACGAGGATACATAAAAACATGGACATTTCAATTACAAATAAATACGTCGGCAAAGATAAATCGTGATACCATATTGGAATATTTTAGAGATGCTCGTTTTAGTACTTATGATTTTGTTGATTATAGTGGTGATAAATTAATTGTAACAAGAAATCCATTTGGATTCGTAAATACATATGCTCGTTCCTCTGGTAAAAAAGGTGGTAGAACTTTAAAAGAGAAAAAGTCGACGAATAAACGTGTAACGAAAAAATCCAAACAAAAAATCCAATTACCAATGGATAGCGATACATTTGATGTTGTCGAAGGAGATCGAGAACGAGAACATGAATATAATAAAGTGAATCAAATTGATTTATATGAAGGAGGCGGATCATTCGAAGATTATTCTGGTGTAAAATTAGACGAAATGGGAAATATAAGCGACACGGAATTCCAAAAACAAATCATAAACATATTGGACGGTAAAGGCATTTCTGTTATTGGTAAGCCTAAAATTGTCAATGAACTTGCTTTACCTGACGACAGCGATTTGTTTAAAGAATTATTTATTAATAATCAAAAAGGAGAACTTATGAATACAGATCTTTTGAAGAGGCGAATTTTGGGTCTAACCTCTTATTTTAGGTCTGCACAGGAACAATTATTACCTAGTTTTGTAAAGGATGAAGAAGGTTCTAATTATCATATAGTGAATGTTGATATGAGTTCTCATCAATTTGATTTATATAAAGATATTCGAAAGGATGAACGTGACGATGAAGTAAGACAAAGGAGAAAAATGGCAAAAAGAAAGGGTCAAGATGAAGAAGACAAGCTAACTTCCACATATCGTATTTTTTCTCGTTCAGTTTGTAATTTTGCTTTTCCGACAGAACACCCGCGACCCACTTTACGAGTTGCTGAAGATGAAGATATTGATATTAATGACTATAATGGACTAACAGAAGATATTAAGAAAGGTGCAGAAGATTATTTTGAAGAGGGGCAAGGTGAAGACGAAGGCAAACAAAAATTGAGAACATTGAACGCCAGCGAATATCAGCAAAAGATTAAAGACGCATATGAATTCTTGGAATATAATCCTTCGAGACAACGTGATCAAGAATATTTAAGAGAACGTGAGTTAGCCAAATATAGTCCTAAATTTAGCAGGATATTAGAGAACATTAAAAATAAAGATAATAGAGGCCTTCATTTAGTATATAGTCAGTTCAGAACATTAGAGGGTATTGGTATCTTCAAGATAGTATTAGAAGCCAATGGATTCGTTGAATTCAAGATATCAAAAAAAGAGGGTGAATGGCAAATTGAGAACAGTGATATAGACCCAGAGAAACCCCGATTTGTCTTGTATACAGGAACAGAAACTGCAGAAGAAAAAGAGATTGTTCGTAATATATATAATAGCGCATGGGAATTTGTTCCACCTTCTATTGTAAGTGTTCTCAAAGAACAATCGGCGAATAATTTTTTGGGTGAAATCATACAAGTATTAATGATTACATCCTCTGGAGCAGAAGGCATTAACTTGCGAAATACTCGGTTCGTACATATTATGGAACCTTATTGGAACATGGTTCGTGTAGACCAAGTGGTTGGTCGTGCTAGTCGTATCTGTAGTCATGAAGACTTGCCCCCTGAAATGCGCACTGTTCAAGTATTTATTTATATTTCGCGTGTGACAGAAGATCAATTAGTCAAAAATATTGAAATGAAAACAAATGATGTTAGTAAATTAAAATATCAGGTTGTTCAAAAGAATGGCGATGTAAAAATGGAGAACATTCCATTTAGCACAGATCAGTATCTTTTTGAGATTGCTCAAATAAAGGATTCTATTAATCGTCAAATATTGACTGCAGTCAAAGAAACCGCCATTGATTGTTCTATATATAATAATAATCCAGATGAACCATTGGTTTGTTATGGGTTTGGCAAAGTATCATCTAATAATTTTGGTTCCTATCCTATATTGGAAGTTGATCGTTCTCAAAAATCCGAAATGAATGTGAAAGAGGTCAAACAGGTATTGGTTGGAATAACCGTAAATGGAACGAAATACGCAATGGATAAATTAACAAAAATAGTATATGATTTTGAAAGTTATAAAAAGGCAAAAGCAAAAACAGGAGAACTTATTACAGTTGGAGTATTAGATGAGAGAACCCAACAAATTATTTCGAATAAATAACCGTTGAATATTCTTTTTCCATGACTTTCATAAAATTCGCTTCTGGATAAAACGCAATAGGACGACGTTTCTGTATATATTTCATTGCGTCTTTTACAGACATTTTATAATAATGAATTAGATAACATGCGAGAACCGCAGCGGACCGTTGTATTCCTGCATGACAATGTATTAACACTGGTTGGCTATTCGCACGACATTGATGTATTCTTTCGAGAACTCTGGCTTCCTTCATAAACCTTATCATATTATTACATTCACTACTATGATCATTCACTGGTATGACGATGACTTCTTTACATTTTGTTGCAGGAGGTATGTGTTTGGTACAATTCACAATCAAATAAAATTTGTCTTGGTCTTTCAATGAGTCAATATTGCCTAGATACAAAAAATCAGCTATTTTATTATAACTATGAGTTTGTTCTCGTATTGGTTCTGAATTTTCGTATGGGGTCATATAATTTGAAAAACTATTCATGCGAACCATTATATAATATATTACCATTATATAATGAAAAGAGTAACTATAAGAAATTATAAAGTTCCTATACGGTATGTTCCTTCGACATTATCGACGCGAGATACAGTAAAACAAAAACATTATATTGATCGTTCTCGAAAATTATATCTCAATGGCAAATATTATCAACGACCAAAAATAAAATCATTTACTAGTAAAAAATCTTCACATGTCTTTAGAGCAACCAATCTATATGGTGTTCCTACGATGAAACCAAGCGCAACTTTAGCAAGAGCCACTAAATGTAAAAAATGGGCTTTAAATAAAATAATCAACAAGGGTCGTGGTGCTTATTATTCATCTGGTTCTCGACCAAATCAAACACCTGATTCTTGGGGATACGCTCGTTTAGCTTCAGCTCTTACTGGCGGTCCTAGTTCTCAAATTGATTATCATATATTAGAAAAGGGTTGTCAGAAAGGATCAACGGCTTTACGATTAGCAAATAAAGTAAAAAATAAATAATGAAGATTTTTGCTCCTTGTAACCTCAATTGAGAACCATGTGTCATTCAAAATGTTTTGGTTCTCAAAAATGATTTTCATAACATATATTATATGAGATACTATTTATTAGTTATTTTATTGATTATTCTTATTATTATTATAACAATTGTAAATAGTATTATAAACGCAAAATCATGTTTTGAACCTGAACCATTCACTGATAATATAACATTTATAAATTTAGTATTGTATTCAAATGATAAAGAATATGATAAAATGTACGAGTTAACCAAAAAATACTATAGTTCATTTTCAAACGTAAAAACGATTTATTATGTATTTAATGATACTCTGACAACGGAATATCAATTGAAAGACGATATATTGAACATAAAAGGTAAAGAAACGTATATACCAGGTATATTAGATAAAACGATCCAGGCATTTGAATATGTCAATACTCATTATAAATTCGATTATATGATTCGAAGCAATATAAGCACGATTGTTGATTTTCATTTATTATTAGAATATTTACAAAAAACACCGATTATGTATGGTGGTGGGTTGAAAAACACAATCACTGGTGACAAGAACCATCCAGATCTAGAAGGTTTAATATATGCTTCAGGGACGTCGATTATGTTCTCAAAAAATACATTGACTGCGTTTTTGGATAAAAAAAAACATATTCGAAATGATTTGATTGACGATGTTTCCATTGGTCTACTTATGAGAGATCATTTACAGGATGTTTCGCAACATTACATACCGGAAGATAGATTCATATTTATTCCTGATGTAAATGGCGATGATTCTAAGGTATTAGATGTAATTAAAAATAGACGTTATATTTTTTATAGAAATCGACAACCTGACCGCAAAACGGATGTTGCACAAATGGACACGATTATTCGTTCTCTTGATACGAATATGTAAAATTGATGGATATGTATTATATTATATCAATTATAATACGTTCTCAAATGTCAAATAGTAATACTTTCGAATCTATATCTGTTGCGGATTGGTCAAATATACTACCAACTTCAACATTTGAATCGGTCGACCACGTGGAAATTTCTAGTGGGCCGAATATAGTAACAACTACATTTCACAACATAGAAAAAGAAAAAAAAATAAAAACATTACAAATTGAGCTAATTGAATCACTTGTGAAGAGCGATATACCATATAAATATATTGTTATAGGAAGAAACGACGAATATCAAGAGTTGGGTCAGAGTTCGATAAGACCGTTTGGGTCAATCCGCGAAGCCATTGCTTATGGTGAAACATTAACATTGAGAGAACAAGGCCTATATCATTCTTTTGTTATTCAGCCGCTTTTGAAAGACAAAAATTCGTTCGAACTGACTAGAGAACATATAGAGATTATATGGAATGCTGAATAAACCAAGACCAACTTGAAAAAGTTCTCAATAAGATGAACGCAACAATCAAAGAACAAGGGTTAATGATTGCGAAACAAGCAAAACAAATAAAAAAAATGAAGAAAACTATAAAAACGCATGAAGAACAAAACAAGCTGTATGTCAATTGCTGGGAGGTCTTTTCAACCAGAAAAAAATAACGCAATGTTCTCGTATTCGCAACTGATTCTCTAGATGGAAAACCGAGAGACATAGAACATGACGATCCAGCTTATTGGAATATTTGGTCAACAACTAGACAAGGTGATTATTGCGAAGAAAAAATAAAAAAAACTGGAAGAAAGAATTTCACAAATATTAGAAATTAAAGGTGCGGCGTCGGTGGATTTGTAGAAGTTGGTCGATAGTTAGTCGATAGTTAGTCGATAGTTAGTCAATATGTCAATAGATTTTTTATTCAAGATATATTTATTTTTGTAAAATACTATATAAAAATAAATATGAATACAATGTATCTATATGAACGAGGAAAATAATGTATTAACCGTAAAAACTGTTCAAATACAACCTATAAGAAATACGATTACAGCTATAAAGGACATATTAACAGATGCAACCATTACGTTCACAAAAGACGGTTTAAAAATTATCAATTTTGATAAAACACACACTATTTTAGTAAATGTAATTTTACACTCGTATCGCTTTGAAAAATATATTTGTAAACCAGACAAGATCATTGTTTGCGCAAATACGCTTCATCTATTTAAAGTTATTTCAACTATGTCAAACGATGATACATTGTCGATGTATATTGAGAACTCGGATTATCATGATGGTATTGTATCACATTTGGGGTTACAATATGATAATGGTGATATTAAACAATGCTATAACCAGAAATTACGGTTGATTGAACCAGATATGGAAGAACTCGTTGTTCCAGATGTCGAATATTCGACGGTGATTAATTTACCGTCGGCAGATTTTCAAAAGATTATACGCGATTTGAATGGAATTTCTGACAGAATCGAAATCAAATCTGTTGGAAACGAACTTATTTTTTCTTGTGAAGGAAATTTTGCTAGTTCTCGCATTTCACGTTCCGAATCCGATGGGTTTATGAACTTTATTCATAAAACAAGTGCTTCTATTGTCATACAGGGCGAATTTTCGTTGAAATCATTGAGTCATTTTATTAAATGTACGCCCTTATGTACTCATTTGGAAATGTATTTGGGGAACGACTTACCGTTAATTGTCAAGTATGACGTTGCGTCGTTAGGTGAAATAAAATTGTGTTTGGCTCCATTACCACCATCATAAAAAAATACTAGCCCATAGTATTTTTATTTTTATAGGTTTTATTTATTTTTCTAACGTTTCTGGTTGTTGATTATTTTGTTGTTTTTTGCCTTTTGTGTAGTTTGAGAACCTGATTATCCTCATATTGTTGATATAGATTCACAGTATCTGTATGTCTTTTGTGAGCTGCAACCACTTGTTCTCTTATAAGCGCGTCTATTTTATGCTTGATTGCTCTTGTGATTTTTCTCATTCGTTTTTTATGTTCTTCTTCAACCCCTCTGATGTTCTTCTTCAACCCCTCTGATGTTATGTTCTTCTTCAACCTCTCTGTGTTCGTTAGCATAGACTTTCCAATAGTCTGTCTCGGTATAGTATAATAGCAGTGGCTTACCTTGCTCTAACTTCATTCGTGTTGCAGTCGTATTGTCAATATCCCAATGTTTCATGACTACATATGCCGACCCGTTATCTGAGTCTGTTTCAACATAGTCAATTTCTCCAAACTCAGAGATATTTAAATAGTCATAAATATCTCTGGCGGTTGCGTTACCAATGTTGAAGATGTATAGGTTCGGTTGATAAGTCATTTGATTGTTCTCTGTAAATACTATTATATATTTGTAAAAAAAGACAATCAATTTTATAGAACGAAGTACCGGTTGTAGAACGAAGTACCGGTTGTAGAACGAAGCACCGGTTGTAGAACGAAGTACTGGTTGTAGAACGAAGTACTGGTTGTAGAACGAAGTACTGGTTGTAGAACGAAGTACTGGTTGTAGAACGAAGTACTGGTTGTCTTGTTTACATATTTTCACATAAAACCTCATACACTTTTGGTTTTACGTGTGGTTTTACTTTTATTGCTACGTTTACTCCTGACTGTATTCAAACTCTTTGCCTTTCTTTTAGATTTATTCTTGGAGTTATATTTAACCAAACCATTTGTATAAAACCATTGCGCTCTAGGATCATCAATACGCATATTTCCTTCAATTTGTTTTGGACGCTTATATTCTGCATCATCTGGCATGATATGATAATAATGACTATAATCTACAGGACTATTAAAGTGATTAATAAATCCATTTCTTTTATAAAAATCAAGTGTATTTCTTATGCCTACACTGCTTAAACGTATTTCAGTACAATTAAATAACGTTGAAAGATATTTTATTGTATTCATTAAAAACGTTCCACATTGTCCAAACGCAGGATCAGAGCAAATTGTGTATATATACAAAAAATTATTATCTTGATTTTTAAATAGTTCTATAAATGCTATACACATGGGATTATAACCACTAGAAATACTACCATTATTGATAAATATTACAAAATCTGATTCGTTAATTGACTCTTTGAGATAGTTAGTTGGTAACTTGCAAAACTTATTTGTTCTATCTAATAATATATCAAACAAATCAGAATCACTTATATTTCTTTGTCTATCTTTAACTATAAATGCGTTTTGCGTATCTTTCGCTAAATTGGCTCTTATGTCTGTTATACTACTTTTTTTTGATTTTGGAACAAGTTGCTTTTCTACTCTATACGCTTTATTGAAAGGTTCAGCTAGATCATCTGTTTCTGTTTCTGGTTCTGTTTCTGATTCTACTTCTTCTTTACTACTAGGTTTATTGGTATCTGTTTTAAAATTATTTAATACAATGACTACATTCAATTCTCTTTCTATTGCGCTTTGTTTTTTATTTCGTTTACTCATATATTATATATAAATATATAAATATATTTTTACATATAATCACATATGATTGTTTCTGTTCTAAATCGTGCTGCTGGATTTTTTTCGCAATTTTTTTTTACTGTGAATCATTATATTTATTGTATGAAAAACAAAATTAATTTCACATTGAAATCTGACGAATGGACATTTTTATATCAATTTGGATGGACGGATTATTTTTTACCGTTTGATTTGCTCTTTAACGATAATGATAATACAAATAGTCAATATGGTCATGGCAACGTGATTGAAGACGTAGCTTATTTAGAATACAAAAATGCTCTGCCATTAGTATACAAATATAATGAATTCATTCAATCAAAAATTAATGAAAAAATGGACGAGTTTGAATTAACAAAAGGGTCATATAGTTCTATTTTTATTCGTCGCGGGGATAAGTTATTATGTGAATCCAAGTTTATTGAAACGAATAAATACATCGAGACATTATTGAATGTTGAACCCGATTGTAAAATTGTCTTTTTACAGACAGATGATTATAATTGCTATATCGATTTGATAAATTATATAAATGATCGGGGGTTAGATATTAAGGTTCTCACATTATGCAATAATAATCTATTTGGATTTACCATGAGTGGTGTTGAATTTTATAATACAGATTCTAACTTTTCAGAAAATAATCCATATATTCACACAATTCGGTCTATGAATGTGAAAAATAAACTTATTTTTGATATGGACAAAGAAGAAATTCGAGAACATATGACTACATTCTTAGTAGGGGTTGATATTGTTCTACAGTCGAAAATATGTGTTACTGACTATAGTTCTAATGTTGGAAAATTTATAAAATTGTGGAATAGTGACTCAGTTATACATGTATTTGGCGAAGATATGGATTTATATAAAGTATCTTGTCCTTCGTATTAGTGACATGTTCTCGCGTTATATGAAAATAAAATAATAAAATAATAAATATATAAAAACATATTATATAATACTATATACATGTGTTGGTTTGATTGTTGTATGACAAAGGACGAGCCGGTCGAAGTTAATGTAAACGTATATGTAGAATCAAACGACGAAATAATTGATCCTAATATAATTATTAAGGGCGATTTAGAAACAGCTCAGATACTTACGGAGTTGAGAGAAAAAGTGGTTTGTAAGAATAATACTGGTTTACGCATAGACGTAGAAAAAACATATCAGACTACTTATACTGAAAAATAGGTATTAGGTATATATGTAAAGCCAATCTAAAATATGAAACATATACAAAAGCAAAATATCAATCAATATGTAGGCCTAATGTATTTGTATTTTACATGACAAAAGGTGTAATGATATTCTAATAATATATTGTCAATGATATAATGTAGTTCTATTATATCGCATCATTCATATATTATTTATCATATTTCATATTTATCCTCTGAATCCTTTTTTACACCCTTTTGGAACAATCTGTTGTTGACTCTTTGTTCCAGTTCGTCACGGTTTTATCCGTTTTCTATTACCGAATTCCTCTTGATTTTTCATTATATTGTTGATTGGATTATGTGAATGTTTATCGCATTTATTTGTAGTTTCTTTACCAAATAAATCGTCTGGTCGGAGTGGACGCGAATTAGGTTGTTGTTGGGGGTTCTCCATATATATGTAAAAAACATACATTTAACTTTATTCACATGTATTATAATTTACTAAATGAAATTGTTTTTGGTTTACGAATGATTTGATAACTTCTACTAGTTTGAATATAGCCTATAGAAAACGTAATTATTTATAGATATATTGTATAGTAATGTGCAGGAATACTCATTTAGCAAAGAGAATTATACTCATAATATGTAGATAATTTTATTATATTTTTTTATGAAATATAATAAAAAGGTTTTGTCATGTAAAATATGAATGGTGATTACCTAATGTATATTGCATCGTTTTTATATTTGACATGTTATATTCCAGAATTATATGCAAATTACGCAAATAAGAACGCAAATATATATAACTTACCAGAGAAGGTTTTAATGATGGTTGCTACTACATGTGGTCTTTCATATGGTATATTGAATGGAAATATTGCGCTCATTGTGAATTATGGACCAATGATTGTATTGGACATTACTGCGCTTGGAATGCGAATATATTATGCGTTTTTTTATATTGACAATGGTCATGTAGAGATTTGTCATACGGAAATTGAAAAAATAGAAGACATATTATAGATGAATAGAGTTTGCTGCCGATTACAATGTCTTTTTGACAAATTATAGAGACTTTTGAAACTATTATGAAAAATTTGGCATTTAGCAAAAGGAATTATTTCGTTCCAATTGCTAAGCAAAAGGAATTATTTCGTGACTTTTGCTATTTCAAATAAAATAGAATGGCCTTTCAAAGACTTTGTAGAATTTCTGAAAAAGGATTTTACAACTTTTTATTTTTGAAAAATTAAAAGACTTTTTACACCTTTTACACCTTTGCACATTTCAAACGCCGATTATTTATAATAAAATAAAATTGAATTAAATAGTATTTATTAATATAAATATTATTTATTAACATGGTTTATATATACATACTTCAGTTAGAGCAAGATAAATATTATATTGGAAAAACAAGTAATCCACAATTTCGTATAGAAAGTCATTTTAATTTTAATGGTTCTGCTTGGACTGTCAAGTATAAACCCATTAAATTAATAAAACTTATTCCAAATTGTGATGATTATGATGAAGATAAATATACTAGAATTTATATGGATAAATATGGAATTCAAAATGTTCGTGGTGGCTCTTATGTTAAAATTAAATTAGATACAACTACAATAACTCATTTACAACAAATGAGTAATGGAACTAATAATAAATGTTTTATTTGTAGTAAAGAAGGACATTTTGCGAAAGATTGTGAAGAAAATGAATGTTGGGAAACAGAAAGTGATGGTAGTGAAAATATATGGTGTTGTGATTATTGTAAAAAAGAATTTACAGACTTAAAAAAATACGAATATCACGAAAAATATTGTAATTATTGTAATAAAAAATATAATAAATATGAAAGAGAAAGTGATGGTAGTAAAAATATATGGTGTTGTGATTATTGTAAAAAAGAATTTACAGACTTAAAAAAATACGAATATCACGAAAAATATTGTAATTATCGTAATAAAAATTATAATAAATATCATGATGATGATGATGATGATGATTGTTGTTTTAGATGTGGTAGAGAAGGGCACTTCGCATCATCTTGTTACGCGTCAAGAGATATAGAAGGCAATTATCTTAAATAATCGGCGTTTGAAATGTTAAAAGGTGTAAAAAATAGAATGGCCTTTCAAAGACTTTGTAGAATTCTGAAAAAAAGAATTTCTAACTTTTTTTTTTGAAAAAATTCAGAGACTTTTGAAACTCCTATAAAAAATTTAGGCATTTAACAATTTCGAATAAATATTAGAAATTGTTACCGAATTTCGAATTTTTTTCGAAAAAAGACATTTCAAAAAAATAGAATGGTCTTTCAAAGACTTTGAAATAAAAAATGTAGGAATGTCTTATTTTGATTAATAATCAAAATAAGTATACTTATTTTGATTAATAATTAAAATAAGACATTTTAAAAAATAGAATGGACTTTCAAAGACTTTGCAATAAAAAATGTAGGAATGTCTTATTTTGATTAATAATCAAAATAAGTATACTTATTTTGATTAATAATTAAAATAAGACATTTCAAAAAAATAGAATGGTCTTTCAAAGACTTTGTAGAATTCTGAAAAAGGATTTTACAACTTTTTATTTTTGAAAAATTAAAAGACTTTTTAAATCCCTATAAAAAATTTAGGCATTTAGCAAA
>Ga0209087_1000034_pt1 | contig 70502 bp, 54 predicted proteins | sample S_130805_EF_Meta_FD_187321 | JGI IMG/M metagenome (GOLD analysis project Ga0209087, IMG submission 187321) | Freshwater microbial communities from Lake Simoncouche, Canada to study carbon cycling - S_130805_EF_MetaG (SPAdes) (version 2) | ecosystem: Environmental > Aquatic > Freshwater > Lake ... | reverse complement strand
CGAAAGCGCCACGGAACACCAGGTTTTCCGCTGTTAGGGCAGCAAAAATCCGACCCCAGCACCAAGGCGGCCACAGCCACGACCGCTTTTCAGCACCCTGCTAGCGCCTGATCTGCTTCGGCGGAATCGCCGATGTGGTGAAGCAGCCGCTCGAATAAAGGCTGCAGCAGGGTGGAGGCCATGGCGCAGGTCACAGCGATGGCGGCGAGGCGAACCTGCAGGCCGGCCCTGGCCAATCCAAGCCAACGCATCCAGCACGGGGCGCAGGTTCGCTTCCGGATGCCGAAGACCTTCCCGATCCGGCAGCGGCCCCGGTGCACGGCAGCATCATGGGCCCGCAGCAGGGCAGGCGCTGCCGGGATGCGGTAAGCCTCGATGTCCACCGCACAGGGGATAGCCACCGCGCGCAAGGATGGCCGCTTGGCCTTGCAGCCCCCGAAGATGCTGTCGGCCCAGTCCTGGCCGGGCAAACCCCGCGGCACGGTCTCGAGTTCGGTGGCGTCCTGCACTTCACCGTGGCGACCTTGACACCACGCACCAGGCCAGCTGCTCCGTTGGGGGCTAAGGTGCCTCCGCCCGCTCCTCCAGGCAGACCGCGACGAAATCCCCCGCCTTGCGATCCCACCCGGCCTGCTGCGCCGCCTTCAGCGCGCCCTCCTCGATCCTCGCCCGCAGCGCCGTGTCCTCACGCAGCCGCAGCATCGCCTCGGTGATCGCCGGCACGCTGTGGCCATCGACGACGAGGCCGTTGAAGCCGTCCTGCACCGCATCGGTGCTGCCGCCGTCGCAGCCGGCGATCACCGGCAGGCCGCAGCCATTGGCCTCGAGGAACACCAGGCCGAAGCCCTCGGTATCGCCATCCGGCATGCGGCGGTTCGGCATGACGAAGACGTCGCCCAGCCGGTAGTGCTCGACCAGCGCGTCCTCGGCGACCGGGCCGGCGAAGATCATCTTGTCGGCAATGCCCTCGGCCAGGGCGAGCGCCTGCAACGCATCCTCGTCGGGCCCCGCGCCGACCACCAGGTAGCGGCTGTCAGGATGGCGCCGCGCCACCTCGACGAAGGCGCGGATGGCGTGATCGATGCCCTTCTTCTCCAGCAGCCGGCAGACCGAGACATAGGTGAAGCAGCCCGCGAGCCCGCAGAGGTCGATCAGGGCGCGCGACTTCGGTGCCGGCGCGAAGCGCTTGGTATCGAGGCCGTTTTCGATCAGCCGGATCTTGCCCGCTGGGACCTGGCCCAGCAGCGTCTCGACGGCATCCTGGGTGAAGCGGCTGACGACGATGATGGCATCGCAGAGCTCGAGGGCACGCCGGCCGTTCCGGCTATACCGCTCGTCCCGGCACTGCGTGGTGATCTCCTCGCCATGCACATAGGCCACGGTGCGTACGCCGCGGACCAGGCTCAGCAGGCGGATGATCCAGCTGCTCGCCAGCAACTCGCCGATGCAGACGGTGCGCACCCCGGCGAACAGCAGCAGCCAGGCCAGGGTTGCAGTCACCCGCGCCCGGATCCAGACGTCCCAGAGCAGGAAGAGCAGCCGGTTCGCCAAGCCAGGCCGCGGCCCCAGCGTCGTGCGCAGCAACGGCAGCCGGAGCACGCGGAAGCCGGCCTGCCGATCATACTCGCGCCAGCCCCTCAACGGCAGACCCGTGCCGTAGTTGATCTGCGGCGCCAGCACCATGACCTGGCCCTGCGCGCAACGCGCGAGATTGGCGTAGACCGAGGCAGAACCGCCGCGGACCGGGGGAAAGTTGTTGGCGATCAGCAGGACCGGCGCAGCCGCCGTCCCGGCCCAGGCAGCCGCGGAAGGGCTGGCATCGTAGGCTGCTCGGCTACTACTCACGTACCCTCCTCTCACGTAGCCTCCTCGCGGGTCTGGGTGGCGAGAGCGACCGAGGGCCAAGCCCGGACCTGGTGCAACCCATCCTGCTGGCGCCTGGGAGCAACAGCCGGTCGCATACAGCGCGCTTACGCGCGAGTTGGCATTCGCGTTGCGTTGATCACGGGATCTCGTCGCTTCGGTCGACATGGCCACCGATCCGCCGCCCTCTGAGCTGCTGATCAGCCTACATACGGAGGCCTTTCAGATACAATATAAATTGTATACTTACATAAAGTCGGCGTTGGCGCAACGGATTCAGGACGCACCCTGGCCCCCTCCGTTGCCAGGGCATATGTTCGAAATCGATTCAGCGTAGCCCGCTCACGCCTTGACCTGGTCGGGCTTGCCCTTCGATAAGGCGCGGCCGTTGACGTGCCGCACATCACTGCAGCCCAGACTGCGGCACGGCAACGGAGTGCCGGCCCCATGGTCCGGCACAGCCCCACCGCCTCCTTCTCAGGACAGATCGACGCCTCCGGGACGATCCATTCTGGACCTTACGCTCGGCCGGGACCTCAGCATGCGCATTTCAGTCTTCGGGATCGGCTATGTCGGCGCGGTCTCCAGCGGGTGCCTGGCCGAGCTCGGCCATGAGGTCGTGGGCGTCGACGTCTCGCCCGAGAAGGTCGCGCTGCTGGCCGGCGGCCAATCGCCGATCGTCGAGGCCGAGATCGGCGAGCTGATCGCCGGCAACGTCGCCCGCGGCAGGCTGACCGCCACCACCGACGTCGCCGCGGCGATCGCCGGCACCGAGCTCTCCTTCATCGCGGTGGGCACCCCCAGCGCCCCGGACGGCGCGGTCTCGCTGCGCGCGGTCGAGGCGGTGCTGGCCAGCATCGGCAAGGCCATCGCCGCCAAGCCAGGCCCGCACACCGTGGTGATGCGCTCGACCGTCCCGGCAGGCACCGCCGAGACGCTGGCGATCCCCGCGCTCGAGGCCGCCTCCGGCCGCAAGCTCGGCCAGGGGCTGCACTACTACTCGAACCCGGAATTCCTGCGCGAGGGCACCGCGGTGCGCGACTTCCACGCGCCGGCGATGACGCTGATCGGCGCGCCGCCGGGCGATGACGCGGCGATCCTGCGCAGCCTCTACGCGCCGATCCAGGCGCCGGTGCAGGTCGTTTCCTACCGCGTCGCCGAAAGCGCCAAGCACCTCTCGAACGTCTTCCATGCGGTGAAGCTGTCCTTCGCCAATGAGTGCGGCGCGGTGCTCGCGGCCATGGGCGTCGATGCGCGCGAGGCGTTGCGGATCTTCTGCGAGGACCGCGTGCTGAACATCTCGACCGCCTATCTGCGGCCGGGCTTCGCCTTCGGCGGCTCCTGCCTGCCGAAGGATACCCGCAGCTTCCTCGCCCTCGGCCGCCAACAGGGCGTGCCGACGCCCTTCCTCGACAGCATCCTGCCGAGCAACTCGGCGGTGGTAGAGCGCGCCTTCGAGGCGGTGAAGCAGCACGGGCGGAAGGCGGTCGCGCAGTTCGGCCTCGCCTTCAAGCCCGGCACCGATGATCTGCGCGAAAGCCCCTACGTGCTGCTCGCCGAGCGGCTGATCGGGCGCGGCTATGCGCTGAAGATCTTCGACCGCCACGTCCACGTCGCCGCGCTGCTCGGCGCCAACCGCTCCTACATCGAGCAGGAGATCCCGCACATCGAGAAGCTGATGGCGCCCGACGTGAAGAGCGCGCTCGCCGGCGCCGGCATCGTCGTGATCGGCCATGTCAGCGGCGAGGACCGGCGCGAGCTGATCGACGCGCTGACCGACCAGGTGGTCATCGACCTCGCCGGCATCCCGGCGCTCGAGGCCAAGCCCGGCCTCGCCTACCAGGGGTTCTGCTGGTGACGAAGCCGCGGCTGCTGTTCATCAGCCCGCGCTTCCTCTTTCCCTTCGACCAGGGGGGGAAGATCCGCACCGCCAATATCCTCAAGCAGATGAAGGGCGGCGCCTTCGAGCTGATCCTCGCCTCCCCCGCGCCGGCCGATGCGGCGCGCCACCAGGCCGAGATCGATAGCATCTGCGATCGCTTCGTCTCCTGGCCGGAGCCGCGCATGGGCCTGCCGGGCAAGGTGCTGGCGCTGGCCGGGCCGCTGCCCGTGCCGGTCGCGACCGACCGCTCGGCCGAGGGCAGCCGCGCCGTCGCCGAACAGCTCGCCGCGCGGCCCGAGATCGTGCTGGTCGACTTCCCGCATGCCGCGGTGCTGCTGCCGGACGGCGCCATCCCCGGCACCTCGGTGATCTTCACCCACAACATCGAGGCCGAGATCTTCGAGCGCCACGCCGAGGTCGCGCGCTGGCCGATGCTGCCGATCTGGCGCGCCCAGGCCGCCAAGATGCGCCGCTTCGAGGGCGAGACGCTGCGCCGGTTCGACGCCACCATCGCGGTCTCGGCGCGCGATGCGAAGGGCCTCGCCCAGCAATACGGCCTCGCCGAGGTGGCGCCGATCGACACCGGCGTCGACCTGGAGTTCTTCCCCTTCACGCCGCCGCAAGCGGCGCCCACGGGCGGTGGCCGCCTGGTCTTCTCGGGCGCGATGGACAGCCGCTCGAACATCGATGGCATCGCCTGGCTGATGGAGGAGGTCTGGCCGCTGATCGCAGCGCAGCGGCCGCAGGCCGAGGCGCTGGTGATCGGCCGCAACCCGGCCGAGGCGCTGGTCTCGAAGGCGCAGAAGCTTGGCCTGCGCTTCCGCTTCACCGGCTTCGTCGACGACATCCGCCCGCACATGCTGACCGGGCACGTCGCGGTGATCCCCTTGCGCGTCGGCAGCGGCACGCGGATCAAGGCCTTCGAGGCAATGGCGCTCGGCCTGCCCGTGGTGTCCACGACGCTTGGCGTCGAGGGCCTCGACCTCACGCCGGGCGAGCACTACGCGCGCGCCGACACGGCGGAGGACTTCGCCGCCGGCGTACTCGCCGCGCTGGACGATCCCGCCCGCGGCACCGCCATGGCGAGCGCGGCGCGGCGGCTGATCGAGGAGCGCTTCTCCTGGGCACAGGTGGCGCGGCAGTTCGAGGCGATCTGCCTCGCGGCGCTGGCGCGCAAGGGCGCGCGGGTGGCGGCTTAGGGCGCGGGCAACCGGCGCTCGCGTCTAGGAGGCAGGCCAGGGCCGATGTAAGCTTGTTCCGGTACACGCCGCGGGCGCGGGCACGTGGCTTTGACGCTCGGGCTCCTGGCGGCCATGGTGCCGCCTGCTGCAGTCGCCCTCCTACCGAGCTCAGCCATGTCCCAGATCGCTGCCCCTGCCGCCAAGCCGGAACTCCGCGCGCTCACCTCGCTGCGCGGCATCGCCGCGATGGCCGTGGTGCTGCAGCACTTCGCGGCGACCTTCCAGCAGTATTGCGCGGGCAACCTGCCCTCGCCGGTACCGCATGGCTACATGGCCGTCGATTTCTTCTTCGTCCTCAGCGGCTTCATCATGTGCTACACTTACCTGGAAGATTTCCGCGAGCGCAGGATGGACGCCTATGCGCCCTTCATCGGCAAGCGCTTCGGTCGCATCTTCCCGCTGCACGCCTTTTGCGTGATCCTCATCCTGGTCTTCGGCGCGCTCTCCACGGCCCTGCTCGGGCGCAATCTCTCCTATAGCTCCGACAATCTCGGCTTCGACGTGCTGGCCAATCTGCTGATGCTGCAGGGCATCGGCATCGGCCGGAACCTCAACGGCCCATCCTGGTCGGTCAGCGTGGAATTCGTCGCCTATCTGCTGTTCCCGCTGCTGATTGCGATCGTCTTCCGCAACCGGCTGCTGCCCTGGATCGTCGCGTTCGTCGCAGCCGCCGGGCTGGTCTACGTCGCCTCGCTCGATCCGCGCTGGAGCATCGTTGCCATCGATCCGCTGTCGTCGACGATCCGCTGCCTCGCCGGCTTCTCGCTCGGGATGATCGGCTACCGCCTGTATGCGGAAACCCGGTTCGGCGCCGTCCTCGGGCGGACGCCGGTCGCGGTGCTCCTTGGCCTCGGCGCGGCGCTGGCGCTGGTGCTGAAGGCGGATCTGGTGGCGGCGGCGCTCTTCACGCCGATCGTCGTGGCCTTCGCGGTGAACCGCGGATGGCCGTCCCGTCTGCTGGGTTGGGGACCGCTCCATTTCCTCGGGGTGATTTCCTTCTCGCTCTACCTCGTGCACGACGCCTTCCGGCCCTATGCCCTCGCGCTGCTCCGTCACCTGGAGCCGCAACCCGTCGGCGTGCCGCTTGCCTTCGGGCTGACACTCCTGTGCTCGGCGCTGATCATTCCCTTCGCCTGGGCGACCTATGTGGCGATCGAGCGCCCCGGCCGGTCCTATATCCGCGCCGTGATCGATGGCTTGGCGCGCGCTGCGGGCAATCCGCGCGCCGTCCAGGGTCGCGGCTGAGGCTCTTCCATCACTCCCGACTATGCAAGGATTGCTGGCCTGTGGACTCTGTACGGCATGGCGCTTGGCCGAACTGCTCCGGGCCGCAGTCCCGGACGCAGGTGACATGTGAGCCTGTACGATCATGATCGCCGACATGCCCTACGCCACCCCTTCCCAAAGCCAGCCCCGACCGCTGTGGTCGGTCGCCGCCCTCACTCTCGGGATCCTGGCTGTCGGCCTTGCCTGGACCGGCTTTCAACAGACCGACGATCTTTTTTATGCCGAAGCCGCCTCGGGATGGGCCAAGCACGGCTGGTTCGTCAGCGAGAACCATTGGGGATTGCGGCACATGATCGTGCTGCCCATGGCTCTGCTGTTCCGACTGTTCGGCCCAGGCGAGGCGATGCTGGTCGCGCCGATGGTCGTGTATGTGGCCCTGCTCGCCGGACTGGTCGGCACGATTGCCGCGCGGGTGGCGGGAGGTCTTGCGGCAATCCTGGCCGCAATGCTGATCGTGACCCTGCCGCTGGTGGCGACTGCTGCCTCGTACGTCACCACCGATGTGCCGGAAGCCGTATTCGTCCTGGCCTCGGCCTTGATCTTCTATCGGGCACTCGAGCGCCGGCAGCGCGGCACGGCACTCCTGGCCGGCGTCTTCGCCGGAATGGCCTTCATCACGCGTGAAACGACGCTGGCGCTGATCGCCTTCTACGGGGTCCTGTTCCTGGCGAACTACGGGCGCGACCGCGCAGCCTATGTCTGGCTCGGCGCCGGCTTCTGCCTCGTGGCGAGCCTCGATACGCTCTACTTGTGGTCCGCCACCGGCGACCCGCTCCATCGCTTCGCGATCACGCAAAGAGGCATGGAGGGTGACAATGCCTTGACGACTACCCGCGTCGGCGACGGCTTCTTCAATGCCTTTGGCGTCATCGAGGCACCTCGCTGGTTGCAGGGTGCGCTGATGCTGTTCACGCAACAGACGATCGGTCTCCTGCCCTGGTTTGCCGTGCCCGCGGCGATCCTTGTCCTCCGACGCCCGGCGACAACGCCGCAGGGCCGGCTGCTGCGCTATTTCGGCCTGCTCGGCCTCGTCTGGTTCGTCATTCTGAACTGGGTCCTGATCAGTCTGTGGGTGCTGCCGCGCTACAATGTGGTGCCGTTGGCGGTACTGGCGACCTGCCTCGGCGTTGCCTTGGCGGCGCTGTTCCAACAGGGCCGGCGCTGGCTGCCCGGCAGCCTTTTGGCCCTGGTCCTGCTCGGCAATCTCGGCCTGCTGACCCTCGGAGGGCGCGACACCATCCATGGCGAGCGTAGCTATGCGCTGGCGCTGCGCACGTATCCGGATGCCGTGGTGCGAACCGACTCGAACACCCGGACCGCCGCAGACTGGCTGCTGCTGGTCGATGGCACCGCTGGCCGCGCCGAGACCGGGCCGCCGGTCCCGGGCGGGCTTTATTTCTTCAATCCCGCGCCGCGCCGGAACTGGGCCGCGGAGTGGCCGGTGCAACAGCCAGACCCCAGCTGGCAAGAGGTCGCCGCTTTTGCGGAGCCAGCACGGCCAACGGCATGGCTGATGAACTGGCTCGGGCTCGACCGGACGCTGCCGAAAGGCGTACTCGGCAAGCTGGCGCCAATACCACGGCGTCCGGTACTATATTGAATTCCGACCCAGCCAGGCTGAGGCCTGGTGGTATTCCGCTGGCCGGGCTGCCCCACCCTCACCCACCCCGCACCCGCCGCCGCAGCCGCCCCGCCGCGTGTCGGCCGAGCGCCACGAGCCCCGCCGGGTGCAGCGGGTCGACCAGCAGCACGCCGATGCGCGGCCGGCGTTCGGCCACCCAGGCGCGCTTGTAGGGGTCGTCGCCGCGGCCGAAGTCGAGCTCGCTGACCTGGTCGTCCTCCAGCAGCCCCTCGATCATCAGCGCCGAGAGCGCGGTGCCCGGCGAGCCGGCCTTCTCCGCCTCGACATGGGCGAGCTTCAGCACCGTCGCACGGCGGCCCTGGTGGTCGAGCACCCAGTATTGCGCGGCGACCGGCGCATCATCCGCCGCCCTGCGCAGCACGCCGAGCCGGAGCTGGCCGGTAGCGGCGACGGCGCGCAGCAGGTGGCCGTCGAAATCGGGGAAGGGCTCATAGGGCTTCCAGCTCGCCGCGCGCACCGCCTCATAGGCGGCGATTCCGGCCTCGAGCGCGGCGCCGGGCTCGGTGATCCGCTCGAAGCGATACTCGCGGGCGGCGCGGCGGGTCTTGCGGCCGATGGTGGTGCGGAGCTCGGGCGGGCGGGCGGCGAGGTACCCCTCCCAGCCCGTCCCGGGCGCCAGCCGCTCATGCCAATTGCCGAAATGATCGTAGCGCCGCAGGCGCAGCCCGGCGCCGGCGAGGCCACGCAGGAACGGCTCGAGCCCGGGCGCCTCAGGCGGCAGGGTATCCAGCCGGACCGGCGGGCCGCGACGGAAGATCCGGCCGATCGCGCGGCCGGCGGCCTCCGGATCGACGCCCGCAGCGAACAGCGGCCGCCAGGTCAGGCTGTAGGGCGTCGCCAGCGCCGCGAGCCTGCCGCTCTGCCGCAGCAGCGGCAGCGCGACCCCCTCCCCCAGCGCGAGCAGCGGCTCGGCCTCGGCCGGCAGGGCATGCGCGAGGGTGACGTCGAACCAGAGCCGGCTGGCGAAGAGGTCGGCGTCGTCGAGGCAGGGCGCGGCCGCCGCCGGCAGCCCGGTGCGGGGGATGGGCAGCAACCGGGCGGGGCTCCGCGACATGCCGGCCCCGTACAGGCTGGGGCGCGGGGTGGCCAGACGATGCTGGCGGAATTCCGCGGGTTTGGGCAGAATGCGGCAGCCTGTCAAATGACTTGATAAGCCGGAGTTACCGCGTGTGATCGAGCCGCCGATCCAGTCCGCCGCGGCGCCCGCGCCGACACCCGGAGCGGCACCAGACCCCACGCCCGCCGCGGCGGCTGCACTCGCAGCCGCCCTCGCCTATGCCCGCGGCGCCGATGCCGCCGAGACCCGCCGCGCCTATGCCGGCGACTGGCGCGGCTTCACCACCTGGTGCGCCACTGCCGGCCTCGCCCCCCTCCCCGCCGCGCCCGAGACCGTCGCCAGCTTCCTCGCCGCCCATGCGAAGACGCATGCGCTCGCCACGCTCCGCCGGCGGCTCGCCGCCATCGCCCGCGCCCACCGCCAGGCCGGCCACGAATTCTGGCCCGGCCACCCGGCGATCCGCGGCACGCTGCGCGGCATCGCCCGCGCCCACGCCACGCCGCCCCGCCAGGCCGCGGCCCTCACTACCGCCGAGATCCGCCGCCTGGTTGCGCCCTGCGGCCCCGACGCCGCCGGCCTGCGCGACCGTGCCCTCCTCCTCATCGGCTATGCCGGCGCACTCCGCCGCTCGGAACTCGCCGCCATCGCGCGCGAGGACCTCGGCTTCGACGCCGCCGGCCTCCGCCTCACCCTGCCTCGCTCGAAGGCCGACCCGGAGGCCGCCGGCGCCATCCTAGGCATCCCGCGCGGCCGCCACGCCGCGACCTGCCCGGTCCGCGCACTCGAGGCCTGGCTCGCCGCCTCCGGCTGCGAGTTCGGCCCGGTCTTCCGCAAGGTCGACCGCTGGGGCGGCATCGAGACCCGCGCCCTCCACCCCGACGCCATCCGCCAGATCCTGCGCCGCCGCGCCGCCGAGGCCGGCCTCGACACGCCCGTCAGCCCGCACGGCCTGCGCGCCGGCTTCGTCACCGAGGCCTACCGCGCCGGCCTCCGCGACGAGGAGATCATGGGCCATACCCGGCACCGCGACCTCGCCAGCATGCGCCGCTACGTCCGCCGCGCCCGGCTGCTCGACGACAGCCCGGCCCGCCGGCTGGGGCTGTAGCGGGTGGGTGCGTGGCCCTTCAGGAGGGGCGCTGCCCCTCCCGGTTGGGCGCATTGCGCCCAACCCCCGCCAAGAGGCGAAGGCCTCCTGGACCTCGATAAATTATCGCCGTGGGAGAGGAACCCCGAATCGGGCTCCTCTCCCACGGCGATGACTCATGGGTTCCAAGGGCCCTTCGGCCTTTGGCAGGGGGAGCTCGAGGGGGACAGCGTCCCCCTCGAAGACCGCTAGCCCCCCATGCGCTGCCCCCAGCCCGACTGGATCGAGCATCGGCTGACCGTCGCGGGGTCGGCCGCGGCGCTGGCCACCTTCCGGGCGGCGGCGCGCGGCTCGGGGGTGGTGCCCTGGGTGCTCGACTACGATGCGATGGAGGAGGATCTGTTTCACCGGATGCTGGCGCCGGAACCGGCGCGGCGCGGGATCAGCGTGCGGGGCGCCCGCATCCTGGCGCGACGGCTGCGCGACCTCGCCTGGCAGGACCATGAGGAAGCGGTGGCCGAGTACGGCCATGCTCGGGGCTGCCCCTTCGACCTGCAGGCGCTGGCGCCGGTGCCCTGGCCGATCCTCCGCCTCGGTCCCGACCACCCGGAAGCGATCGCCTGGCTCTTCGCGCATTGGGGCACGACCTGGCCGCTCCGGCGGGTGGAGGTGCTGGGGACGGATCCCCGAGTCGGGGTGCCCTCGCTCCGCCTCGGCTTCTGGGCGGCGGACTGGTCGCCCTGGCCGGTGATCGCGGCCTGCCGGGCGCGCTGGCCGATGCTGCGCTTCGGCCTGGCGGTGGAGTACTGGTGGGAGGAGAGACCCCTGCCCCGCCGCCGGCGGGCAGCGTGAGGCCCCGGATGTCGGCTTGACCAGCGGCCGTAATTAGGAATCTTTTCGTTCCTTAGGGCCAACCACCTGCCTTGCCTCGGACGTATCCGAAGCTGGAGCAAGCTGGGTTTTCTGCCCCCGCGCTGGTAGCCCGCCACGAAACCCGCTACCCGCCGCGCCCGTATTGCCAAGGAGCACGCCATGGCCACCGGAAGCAGCGTCGCCGAGGCGATCCGCGCCACCGCCCGCCTGCTGGAGACCATGGCAGGCGACGCCGCGCTCTGCGCCGCGACCGAGCGCGCGGCGGAGCTCGTCACCACCTCGCTCCGCGCCGGCCACAAGCTGCTGCTCTGCGGCAATGGCGGCAGTGCCGCCGACGCCCAGCACTGGGCGGGCGAGCTCGTGTCGCGCTTCTACTACGACCGCCCCGGCCTGCCGGCGATCGCGCTGACCACGGATACCTCGATCCTGACGGCGATCGGCAACGACTACGGCTATGACCGGGTCTTCGCCCGCCAGGTCGAGGCGCTCGGCCAAGCCGGCGACGTGCTGTTCGCAATCTCGACCTCCGGCAATTCCAAGAACGTGCTCGCGGCGATCGAGGCGGCCCGCGCCCGGCAGATCGTCACGGTCGGCTTCACCGGCGAGGGCGGCGGCGCCATGGCCCAGCTCTGCGACCTCTGCATCCGCATCCCCTCCCCCAGCACGCCGCGGATCCAGGAAGGCCACGAGGTCCTCGGCCACGCCATCTGCGCCATGGTCGAGGCCGCGATCTTCCCGCGCACGCCGTGACGCTGCCAACGGAGGCGATCGTGCTGGCGGGCGGGCTCGGCACCCGGCTGCGCGCCGTCGTCTCGGACGTGCCGAAGCCGCTGGCGCCGATCGCCGGGCGGCCCTTCCTGCACTGGCTGCTGGACGGCCTGGCGCGCCAGGGGATCGCCCGGGTGGTGCTGGCGACCGGCTACATGGCCGGCACCATCCGCGACGTCATCGGCGAAACCCATGCCGGCATGGCGGTGCTGCATTCCGAGGAGACGACGCCGCTCGGCACCGGCGGCGCGCTCTGGGCCGCACTCGGCCTCTGCAGCGGCGAGCGTGTGTTCATGCTGAACGGCGACACCTGGCTCGGCGCCCCGCTCGCGCCGATCGCGGCACAGGCGCCGGCGGCCGACCTCGTCATGGCGGTGCGCCCGGTCCCCGACCGCAGCCGCTACGGCAGCGTGGTGGTCGAGGGCGACCGCGTGCTGGGGATGGCCGAGAAGGGGCCGGGCGGCGCGGGCCTGGTCAATGCCGGCCTCTACCTGGCCCGGCGCGACCTGCCGGCGCGCCGCCCGATGCCGGGCCCCTTCAGCCTCGAGGCCGAGATCCTGGCGCAGCCCGGCGCGCTCGACATCCGCGCCCATGTCACCGAGGCGCCCTTCATCGATATCGGCACGCCCGAGGACTTCCACCGCGCGCAGGCGCTGATCCCGGCCTGGGCCGCGGGGTAGCCCGCAGCCAGGACAGCCGGGCGACGGTACTATCTGGCTACCTGGTAGCTACCCAATAGCTTTCGGTTGACTTCCGGCTCGCGTCCTGGCACCTATCGGACTGCCCCCCGACCACCGCCCGATAGCCTCCAGGGAGCTTCCCGGATGCCCACCATCGTCTTCGCCTCGCCCAAGGGGGGCGCGGGGAAATCGACTGCCGCCGTGATCCTGGCGAGCGAGCTCGCCGCGGCCGGTGCCGCCGTCACCGTCATCGACGCCGACCCGAACCGCCCGGTCAGCACCTGGGCGAAGCGCCCCGGCAAGCCCGAGCGGCTCACCGTGCTCGCCGATGTCACCGAGGCCACGATCATCGACGCCATCGAGGCCGAAGCGGCCCGCGTGCCCTTCGTCGTCGTCGACCTCGAGGGCACGGCCAGCATGACCGTCGCCTATGCCATCAGCCGGGCCGACCTGGTCATCGTGCCGACCCAGGGCAGCCAGCTCGACGCCGCCGAGGCGGCCAAGGCGATCCGGCTGATCCGCCAGCAGGAGCGCGCCTTCGGCCGCAACATCCCGCACGCCGTGCTGTTCACCCGCACCTCGGCGGCGATCCGGCCGCGCACGCTGCAGCACATCCGGGACGAGATGGCCCGCAACGCCGTCCCGGTGCTGGAGTGCCAGCTGCACGAGCGCGAGGCCTTCCGCGCCATCTTCAGCTTCGGCGGCACGCTCGCCGGATTGACCAGCGAGCAGGTTTCAGGGCGCGACGCCGCGATCGCCAATGCCCGGGCCCTCGGCGCCGAGATCGTCGCCCGGCTGAAGGGCGCGCCGAAGCCTGCACCCAGGCTGGAGCGCGTAGCATGAGCCAGGAGCGCGCCTCCGTCTTCGGGGCCGAGGAGCCGCTCGACCTCAGCGACTTCGCGCCCAAGCCGGCCGCCAGGCCCGAGCAGGTGAGGGGGGTCGCCGAGCAGGCCGGCTTCCGCAGCCGCGATCCCGCGCCAGCGACCGCCCCCGACCCGGAGCGGCGCGCCCCACGGCGCTATCGCACCGGGCGCAACGTCCAGCTCAACCTGAAGGTCAGGCAGGAAGCGGTCGATGCCTTCTATGCGCTGGCCGATGCCAAGGGCTGGGTGCTGGGCGAGGCCTTCGAGCACGCGGTCGCAGCGCTCGAGCGGGAGCTGAAAACAGCTAGCCGTTAGCTATCCGCTGGCTATCGGAGAGCCTGCAGCAGGCCGGAATCAGACTCCACACTCGGCCGTCAACCACCTGGGCTCCTGGTGGCAATCGGCTGGCTAGCCGATAGCTATCCGTGATCCCGCAAGGCTTGCGCCGGCCACCGCAAAGCCGGCATGCCCGCAGCCATGCACCGTCTGGTCCTCGCCCTGCTTGCCGCCAGCGTTCTCGCCACCGCGGCCGCCGCGCGCGACGATGCCGGCGCTGCCTGGCCGAACTACGAAATCATCATGTACCAGGACCTGCCAGCCGCGGCCTATGCCGGGCTGCCGCGGCTCGGCTACAGCGCGACCAAGATCATCGGCCAGCGCGAAAGCTTCGAGCCCGAGCGCGCCCGCCAGGGCACCGCGCCGTTCCGCGCCGCCGGCCTCGGCTGGTACGTCGAGAACATCGCCACCGACTTCTACAGCGCCTATCATCGCTGGCGGCCGAACCTGCCGGTCAACTGGCTCTTCCTCGAAGCCCAGCGGCGCTTCCGCGAGAACCCGGCCGACCCCACCGTCTTCCACCGCGACCCCGGCTTCGACGATCCCGCTTGGCGGCGCCGCATCGCCGACCGCATGGCCGCGCATGCGAAGCTGCACCTCGCGCTCGCCGCCCCTGGCCGGCCGCTCTTCCTCAGCCTCGGCGACGAGCCTGGCATCGCCGACCTCGCCGCGCAATGGGATTTCGACCGCGCGCCCGCCGCGCTCGCCGCCTTCCGGACCTGGCTGCAGCGGGAATACCCGACGCTCGCGGCGCTGAACGCGCAATGGGGTACCACCTTCCCGCGCTGGGATGCGGTCGAGCCGATCACCACCGACCAAGCGATCACCGGCCGCGACGGGCCCTTCTCGGCCTGGGCTGACTTCAAGGCCTTCATGGACGAGAGCTTCGCCGAGGCGCTGCGGATGGGCCGCGACGCGGTGCGCGGGGTCGATCCCAGGCTGCCGGTCAGCATCATGGGTGGCCAGGTCCCGGGGCCCGGCGGCTGGAACTACGAACTCCTGACCCAGGCGGTGGATCTGATCGAGGGCGGTCCGGCCGAGCTCATCGGCGGGCTCAATCCCGACACGCTGATGCTCTCGACCAGCTTCAACGCCAATCCGGCCGAGTGGCACATGCTGTGGCGGCTCGTGCTGCGCGGGCATCGCGGCGTGGTCATCTGGGATGGCGAGAACGACATTGTCGGCGCCGACGGCGCGCCGGGCCCGCGCGGCCTCGCCTCGGTGCCCAGCTTCGCCGCGCTGCGCGACGGCATCCCGGCCCAACTCATGGCCAGCACGCCGGAGCGCGGGCCGGTCGGCCTGCTGCTGTCACAGCCGAGCTACCGGCTGCGCTGGCTGCTCGACCGCCGGGCCGAGGCCCGCGCCGGCGGCCGGCCCTGGACCGAGCGCGGCTCCGAGGCCGAGCACCTCGACAACGATGCCTGGCGGGTCGCGCTGTTCCGTAGCATCGAGGCGCTGAGCGCCGCCGGCATCACGCCCCGCTGGCTGACCCCGGCGACGCTCACCGCCGAGGGCCTCGCCGGGCTCCGCGTGCTGGTCCTGCCGCATGCCATCGCCCTGAGCGATGCCGAGCTTGCGGCGATCCGCGCCTTCTCGGCGGCGGGCGGCGTGGTCGTCACCGACGCCGCCGAACCGGGCATCTTCGATGGTCGCGGCCGCCGGCGCCCGGCGCCGCCGCTGGCCGACCTGCCGCTCACGCGCTCACCCGCGCTCGATCTCGGCCCGTTGCTGCGCGACGCCGGCGTCACGCCAGGCTTTCGGATCGAGACCCCGGTCCCGGTCGAGGGCCGCCTCTGGCGCAACGGCGAGGTCCAGCTGCTCGCCCTGCAGACGGCGAGGCCGCCGGCGGCAGGGCAGGGGGCAGCCATCCCGGTCAGGCTGCATCTCGATGCGCCGGCACTGCAGCGACCCATCGGCAGCGCCGAGTCGGCACGCCGCGACGACCGGGCGAGCTTCAGCCTCGATCCGATCATGCCGACCGTGCTCGCGCTCGCGCCGACGCTGCTGCCAGGACTCAAGGTGGAGCGGGCAGGGCAGGGGGAAGCAAAGCGGGTGCGGCTGTCGCTCGCGGGCCCTAGCCCCGCCGCCATCCATGTGCTGCGGCTGGAGTTGCCGGAAGGCGATGGCCCGGCTTCCCCCGACCGTCGCTGGGTGATCCGGCTGTCTCCCGGCGAGACGCGCGACTGGGCGCCGCCGGCCGGGCTTACCGGACGGTTGCTGCGGGTGACCGACATCCTGGGCGGCGACGTCGTACAGGTGCAGTGGGATACTAGCCGATAGCCCTTCGGTCGCTTTCCGATAGCTACCAGCTTAAGGCGCCAATCATGCAGGTCCTCGTCCTCACCCATATCGACCTGCACGAGGAGGTCGCGGACAAGCAGGGCGTCGACCGCCGGCTGCAGCTCTTCCTCGATGCGCTGGGCGGCCTCGGTGCGCGCTTCAGCATGGTGCACCTCGTCCAGCCCGAGCTGGCCGCGGCGGCGCCTGACCCGGCCAGGCTCGCCCTGAGCCAGGCGCGGTACTGGGGCCAGGAGGTCACCTCGGTCGCCTTGCTGCCACGCGCCCACCCCTCGCCGCCGACCGCATGGAGCTATTATGGCGCCGGCATCCTGCAGGCAGCCGACCAGCCACCGCTCCGCAGCTTCGCCGGGCCCGAGCAGGCCGCGGCACTCGCCCGGCTGCTCGACACCACGCCGCATGATCTGGTCTTCGCCCATCGCCTGCCAGGGATGTGCGCCCTGCTGCGCTCCGGCCGGCGGCCGCCCCGGGTGTTCTTCGACCTCGACGACCTCGAGCACGTGGTGCGGCTCCGCACCACCCTCCGGCCGCCGCTCTGGCCGGGCAAGCTTGCCACCCTGGCGCAGCTGCCGGCGCTGCTCGCGGCCGAGCTGCGGGGCGCCGCCCTGGCCCGGCTGAGCTTCGTCTGCTCCTCTGCCGATGCGACGCATATGGGCCGCTTCCCGGGCGGCGGCCGGTTCGTCGCGGTGCCGAATGCGGTCGCGGTGCCCGCCGCACCGCCGCCGCTGCCGGCGGCGCCGACCATCCTCTTCCTCGGCGCCTGCGACTATCCGCCGAACATGGTCGCGGCCGAGCGCCTGGCGACCCGCGTGCTGCCGCGGATCCGCGCCCGGCTGCCGGCCGCCCGCGCGCTGATCGCCGGCCGCGGCAGCGAGCGCCTGCCCTCGGCAGCGGCCCCGCCCGAGGGCGCCGAGTATCTCGGCTTCGTCCCGGATCTCGACACGCTCTATGCCCGCGCGCGGATCGTCTGCGCGCCGATCGAGACCGGCGGCGGCACGCGGGTGAAGCTGGTCGAGGCCGCCGGCTACGGCCGACCCATGGTCTCGACCAGGCTGGGCGCCGAGGGGCTCGACTTTGCAGCAGGTAGCGAGATCCTGCTGGCCGATGACGACACCGGCCTCGCCGAGGGCTGCCTTCGGCTGCTGCTGGACGACAGCGCCGCCCAGGCGATGGGCGAGGCGGCACGGGCCCGGATGCGGGCGACCTACGATGCCGCGGCGATCAGCCGCTGGCTCGGCGGGCTGATGGGGGAGGCGCTGGCGTAGACGCGTGGAGTGCCGCAGGGGGCAGCGCCCCATGCGGCACCCCATGCGCCAGCGCCTCGCACAGCGCCAGGAACCGCGCCGCCCGCCGCGGCCAACTCGCCGCCGCCGCCGCCTGCAGCCCGGCCGCGCGCAGCCGCGCCCGCAGCGGCGCGTCGGTCAGCAGCCGGATCAGCGCCGCCGCCACCGCCGGCGTGTCATCGGCCTCGACCAGCAGCCCGGTCTCGCCCTCCGTCACCACCTCCGGCACGCCACCGGCGCGGCCCCCGAGCACCGGCACGCCGCAGGCCATGGCCTCGAGGAAGACCAGGCCGAAGCCCTCATCCTCGCCATCCTCGGTGCGGCGATTGGTCATGGCGAAGACCTCGCCGAGGCGGAAATGCGCGGCGAGTTCCGCCTCCGGCACCTGGCCGGCGAAGACCACGCGGTCAGCGAGGCCGAGGTCGCGCGCCTGCGCCTCGAGCGCGCCGCGGCATTCGCCATCGCCAACCACCAGGTGCATCAGGTCGGGCACGGCGGCGGCCACGGCGGGGAGGGCGCGGATCAGCCGGTCGATGCCCTTGCGCGGCACCAGCCGGGCGACCGTCACCACCACCCGCCGCCCCGCCAGGCCGTAGCGGCCGAGCAACCCCGACTCGGGCCCCTCCGGTCCGAAGCAGGAAAGATCGACTCCGTTCGGCACCAGCGTGATCCGTCCGCGCGGCACGCCGAAGCGCTGGCCGAGGTCCTCCGCACCCGACTCGCTGACCATCACGATGGCATCGGCTTGCGCGAAGTAGCGGCGCCGGCGGGCGTCCATGCGGGCGGCACTCGCGCCGGGCCACCAGCCGAGGTCGTCGCCATGGCTGTAGAGGATGACCTTGAGGCCGCGCCGCTGGGCCGGCGCGATCATCCAGCCGACGGTCTCCTCGTCGGCCAGACAGAGCACGCGGATGCCGTGCTGCTGCACCAGTGCCTGCACCCGCTGCCAGAGCCGCCGCCGGATCCGCGGCTCCTCCAGGAGCATGCCGTGCAGCCGGACCCATGGCCCCGGCTTGCGGTGCAGCCGCGGCCTGACCTCGGCGATGCGCTCGAGCGGATAATCTGCCGTGGCGTCGTGTTCGGCCAGGCCCGGGACCGGCTGGCCGCTGCGGTAGTCGGTCGCCGCCGCCAGCACCACGATCCGCCCGCCTGCGGCCGCAGCCAGCGCCGCGTAGACATTGCCGGCCCCGCCCACCACGGGGGGAAAGTTGTTGGTGACGATCAGGCAGCGGGCGGAACCAGACTCCACGAATCGATGCCCCGCTGCCGCTGTGGAGTCTGGTTCCACCCCCTCCCTAGCCCCCTGGGTGCGGCTCAGAGCTTGCTGATCGCCGGCCGCGAAGGCCGCAGCGTGATGCCCTTATCGCTGATCGTGACCCGGGCGTCCGGATAGGCGGCCAGCGCCAGCTCGAGGCATTCGACGAAATGCGCGCGGAACTTCCGCAGCAGCCCGAAGCCCGAGCCGAATTGCGCGTGCAGCGCCGGCCAGCCGACCTCGACGTCGCGGTTCAGCACGTGCAGCCGGTAGGCCAGCCAGATGTAGACGTCGATCACCATCGAGCGCGCCCCGATCGCGCGCAGCGCCGCCTCGCTGACCGGCACCGGGTGGTCGCGCAGCGCGCGGAAGAACTCCTCGTTCAGCAGCACCCTTTCCTGCCACAGCGACAGCTGCTGCCCCTCGCCATCGACCTGGGTCGCCGCCATCGAGATCGCGCCCTCGACGAAGCCGCCATGCCGCATCACCTCCTGGCCGCCCGAGGAGGCGAAGAACTGCAGCCGGCAGGCCGAGATCCGGCGCGCCTGCTCGTTCACCATCCGATAGGTCGTGCCGCCGATCGAGAGCCCCATCGAGCCCAGCCAGACCCGCATGGACCGTCCGAGCTCGATCTCCCGGCAGCCGGTGCGGACCGCCTCGCTCTGCAGGAAGAGCAGGATGAACCGGGCATAGGAGCCGTGTGGCAATCCCAATGGCTTGCCACTGCGGTCGCGCCCGCTTTCCAAAAGCAAAGTGAGGTTATGCCCCTCCCGCCGCCAGACCAGTTCGCTCTGCGGCTTGTGCGGCAGCGAGGTGAGGGCGAAGCCGGAATAAGTGAAGCCGATCTTCTCGGCATCCTCCGAGAGCACCTGGTAGGCCGCTTCCACGACCAGCCGCTCGCGCTTGCTCGCCGCCTGCTTGCGGGCAAAGTCGATCCCGTGCCGGGTGATCAGTTCGTGGACGGTCGCCATGGGGCGCACCCTGCCGATACGCTTGCGTCGGCGCAACTTGGAGTCTGCTTCCGCAAGCTATTAGAAGATATTTGAATCTATATTTGTATGTGGACCCAGACTCCACGGGATAAGCGCGAGTCGCGGAACCAGCCTCCACGACGGGGCGGCACCAGGCTCCACGGGATAACCGGCCGGACTTGTGAATAACCATCCCGCGGGGTGGCCGGCCGCGGGCGAATCGAGTCGGCCTGCCGGCAGGGCCGGCGTGAAATCCGGTCCGGCAGGGCCGGCGTGAAATCTGGTCCGGCAGGGCCGGCGTGAAATCTGGTCCGGCAAGCCCGGCGTGGAGTCTGGTTCCGCCCTGGGCGGCGCTCTCGGTTTCGCCCCCGGTTGCGCCCGTGGCCTGTCGGGTTTTTTTACAGTCGCGCGGCCCTGCCCCGCCATGGCCTCGCAAGCCACTGAATTATCGGCCTCCGCCGAGGCTGGCCCGGTTTTTGCGGCGTGTGTCGGTTATCGTGCCGGCGGGCCCGCCCCGCCGGCCATCCAGGAAGGGTCCGCCATGCTGCGCCGCGCCGGAGTCCGCCAGCCCTGATGCTGCCGTTGCGTCGCACCCGCCGCCTGCAGGACACCTTGCTGAGTGCCGCGCACCGCGCCTGCGACGACGGCCTTCTCGATATTGCCGCGAAACTGTTACAGCTGGCCGAGGAGGTGGTGGCCGAGGAACCCGACCTGCGCCGCCGCCGGCAGGATCGCTGGGCGCTGATCGCGGCCCATGAGCGGCTCTGGCACCTGCGCCATGGCGGCCTCGCGGCCGATCCGGCCGGGCCACCGCCGCTCGGCTTCGCGCCCGCGGCGGAATAGCCGGGCGGCTTGTCGGATTTCTTTACAGTTGCTCTCTCGAGCCCACGAAATCGTGTGAAAAATGGCGGATTTCCGCCACTGGCATAGGCGTTGCTTCACCGACCCGTGTCCGGCCCGGCGTCTCGGTCCGGGATGAGTTCTGCGAAGAGGAACCTGACTATGAAGAAGCTTCTCCTGGCCGCGACGGCCATCACCGCGCTGACGGCCGGCGCCGCCCAGGCGGTTCCGGTGGTCGGCTCGTTCAGCGGCACCTTTGGTATCAATCCCCTGTCGACCCTGCTCGCGGTCGGTTCGACCGTGACCTACACCACGCCGCAGAGCAACGCCACGGGCGGTAACCCCACCGGCGCCTTCCTTGCCCTTTTCAACGCAGGGTCGCCCGCGCCGCTCAACACGAGCAACGTCACGACCACGCTGTCCGGCAGCCAGGCCTTCGCCTTCACCGTCGGCACCGGCGGTAACGTCGGTAGCTGGACGGGCCAGATCTTCAACTTCCTGGCGTCCGGCAACAACACGCCGACCAGCGTGATCATCAACTACCAGGGCCTCGGTACCTTTACGCCGGGCAGCCTTCTCAGCTCCTTCACCGCGGACTTCGCCTCCATCACCGGGTCCTTCACCCAGACCGGCGGCGCGGGCAAAGCTGTCTCCCAGTCCTTCACCTTCGACTCGCCGTCGATCCTCATCCCCGAGCCCGCGACCCTCGCGCTGCTCGGCGCCGGCCTGCTCGGCCTCGGCCTGGCCCGTCGCCGCCGCGGCTGATCGCCGCAGCGACTGTCGGATTTCTTTACAGGGGGGCGGTGCCGCAAGGCGCCGCCCCTTTGTCTTGTCCAAAGGGCACGGCCAGCCGGATCGGCCGCGGCTGGCGGGCAGGGCGCGCCGGCGGCGCGGCCTGGCGGTCTCCCTGCCAGCGCTCGGCATGGGCCGCCAGGGCCGCGGCGAGCGGAAGAGCCGCATCGACGCCCGCGCGGCTGGCCGGCTGGCAGGTCCGCCGGCGATTCCGCTGGCCTTCCACGCGCCTTTGTTCTATATTTGTGCGGCGCTCCTTGAAGCTGTGAATCCGCCCTTCGCCAAGCCCTCCCAGGCCGAGGCCCGCATGGCTGCACGAGGCCGCTTTCCGAGGCCCAAACCCGCCTCAATTCTTTAATTCCTAAATCGAAATCGCGGCAAAGCCGCGCGGCGAAAGGCTTTTGTCGAATCAGGGCCGAATCGGCCTCAGCGATTTAAATCGCCTCAATTCTGTCGCCGCCATGTCCGACCCGCCCGGTTTGTCCGAACGCCCGCCGCTGCCGCCCGCCCGGGGTTTGTCCGAAAACGCTGATCCCGAGGCCGGAGCGACGTGCCGACCCCTCGGTTCGGCGGGGCCGCTCCGGCGTGGGTCGTCGGAGCGGATCCCCCCTTCCCGACGGTCCCGCCTTCGGGGGGTTTGTCCGAACCTGACGAAATCCACCGCCGGGCCGGCCCGGCGCTCCCGAACTCGCAGGATCTTGCTGCACCCGCGAAGAGATTATGTCGAATTTCTTTACAGCGACCGCAACCCGCCTGGATGCCTCGCATCAAAGCCCTGATGTACAAGGATTCGCGAGTGCGGTACGGAATTTGCTTTGAACAGCCGCCAGGCGGAATCATTTGGCCGGCCGATGTCGTCCCCGCGGGGTACGTCCGTCCCGGACACGGAATCGAGACAGGACGGAGACTGGGGATGCGATTGAAGCTGCTGGCCGGAACGGCGCTCGCCGCGGTGCTCGGCCTCGCCGCCACCGCCCAGGCCGCCATCACGCTCTACTCGGTCGAACCCAACAGGCTCACGCCGCCCGCCACCATCGAGGGTCTCCCGCTCTACACCGACAATTTCGCCAATTCCTTCCCGTACACGCAGTTCGGGAACGTCTCGATCAACCCGGCCGCCTACGAGTACCAGCTGACCAACTACACCGGCTTCTACGAGAGCAAGAACAGCCCCGGCCTGCTCATGGCGGTCTTCGGCGCGGCCTCGGTGAATGGTGGCAGCAATCCCTATGCGCGGCAGCCGACCGCGACGCCGGATCCCCTGGTGCCGGGTGCCTGGATCCCGGGGGCCTGGACCGGCAGCTTCGTCGCCACCGGCAACACCGGCTATCTGCCCTCGTCCAGGATCGAGATCATCCTGCCGGTCGCGACCAACTACCTCGGCCTGCTCTGGGGCTCGATCCAGGCCGGCAACAGGATCGAGTTATTCAGGCCCACCGGCGGCGGGCCGGTCTCCATCGGCAACTTCACCGGCTGCAGCCTGATCACCGACGGCAGCTGCACCGGCCCGCTGGCGAAGAACGACACCGCCTACGTGTTCCTGCAATCGGACATCGCCTTCAACCGGCTGACCTTCAGCAGCCCGGTCTGGAGCTTCGAGTTCACCAACCTCGCCTGGGACCCGCCGCCGTCCGATGTGCCCGAGCCGGCCTCGCTCGCCCTGCTCGGCGCCGGCCTGCTCGGCCTTGGCCTGTTGCGGCGCCGTCGCCCGGCCTGAGGCCCCGTCCGCCTCAGCGCGGCTGCGAGAGCGCCCGCGCCTGCGCCACCAGGCCTTCCCCTTGGGCCTGCAGCACCGCCTGCAGCAGGCCGCGCTCGCGGCCCGTCCCAGGTCCGCCCTCGGTCCGCAGCGTCACCACCGCCAGCACCGGCCGGCCCGCGCCGCCGGCGAGGCTGTTGCGGGCCTGGCGGAGCCTGGTGCCGACGCCATCGCCGACCGGCTGGCCGCCGAGCCAGGCCGCGCTCGCCACCCCGGTGCCGGGGAATTGCCGGGCCTGCCAGCGCACCTGGTTGCCCTCGTTGAGGTTCCAGGTGGTGTCCTCCTCGCCGCCGCCGGCCTCGGCCGCGCGGCGCGCCGCGACCACCGGGGCCCAGGTGCCGGACGGTGGGAAGGCCAGCAACCGGACGGCCACGGTCGCCGGACCGCATTGCAGCGTGGCCGGCGCGCTACCCTGGATGCAGCCCGCGGGCGCCTGCAGCGCCACCGGGGCCACCGCCTCCGGCCCGCCGGCCGCGGCATCCAGCACCTGCGCCGTAACCGGCCAGGCCATTGCCAGCAGGGTGCCGAGCACCCCGGCGACCGCCAGCCGCGGCAGCGACGCCGGATGCTGCGGCGGTGGCAGCCTGCCCATCGGCGGCGGCCCGACATCCTCGCGGAACGGCAGCCCCGCCAGGATCAGCAGCAGGATCACCGCCGAGAAGAAGCCCCAGCCATAGATCACGTGGTCGGCCGCCGCCGCCTCGGCCGAGCCGAGGTAGTGGCCGAGCACGACGATGCCGAGCGCGCGGATGCCATTGGCGATGATCGGCACGGCCAGCGCCAGCACCATGACGATGATCCGCCGCCCCGGGCTGCGGAACATGGTGAGCGCATAGAGCGCGCCGAAGGCGAGTGCGGCGATCAGGAAGCGCAGCCCCGCGCAGGCCTCGGCGACGTAGAAGGTGCCGGCCGGGATCTCGATGATCAGGTGGTCGACGTAGTGCGGGATGCCGGTCAGGTTCAGCCCGAAATCGACCAGCCAGGCGGTGATGTCCTGCAGCTGCGGCGTCAGGAAGGCGCCGAAGGGCACGAGGAAATAGAGATAGGCGAGGGGGGCCGCCATTGCCCAGCCGATCCGCCAGCCGAGCACCGTCACCACCAGCAGGATGACGAGGCTCAGCGCCGCGAGCTGCCGCCCCTCCATGATGCCGAGTCGCTCGGCGGCCAGCCAGCCGAGGCCGAGCGGCAGGGCGAGCAGGGCGAGCAGCGGCATGGGCTGCGGCAGCAGCACCGAGAGCCGGTCCCGGCGCGTCCAGGCCAGCCAGCCCGCGATCGGCAGCACCAGCCAGCAATGGTTGTAGGCCGTGCTGTCGTTCCAGACCTTGACCGCGGCCACGACCTCGGCCCGGAACAGCCAGCCCAGCACCGCCAGGCCGAGCCCCAGCACGAGCAGCGCCGCCTGCCAGGCCTGCCGCCGCCCCGCCATCGCAGGGGCGGGCAGCGAGGGCATCACGGCCGGCTCGGTGGGTCGTATCACGTTCACGTGGCGTTTCCCTGCTGGCGAGGCTCGAGGGTCACCCCGGCCACCTCGCCAAGATGTGCCGCAGTCCTTCCGCTTCCGGATAGGGGGGGCGTCATCACCACGACGTTACCCGCCGGCGGATACCGGGGATCGAGCAGGCGGTCGAGCCCTGCGAGCGCCGCCTGCCAGTCATGCCCGGCCGCCACCGCCCGGCGGGCCGCTTCCCCCAAGCCGGGATGCCGGCCATCCAGCACCTCGCCGATGGCGGCCGCCATCGCCGCAGCGCCGTCGGCGACCAGCAGGTCGCGCCCGGGCACGGCGCGCACGCCCTCGAAGGCCTGCGGGCTGGCCACCACGGGCCGGGCCATCGCCATCGCCTCCAGCACCTTGTTCTGGATCCCCCGCGCGATGCGCAACGGTGCGACCGCGGCCGCGGCATGCGCAACATAGGGCCTGACATCGGGCACCGAGCCCGTCACGTGCACGCCGGGCCGGTCGGCAAGCGCGGTGACGGCAGGTGCGGGGTTGGCGCCGACGATCCAGAACTCCGGCGCCGGGTCGCGGCGGCGGAGGATCGGCAGCACCTCGGCGGCAAACCAGGCGACCGCCTCGATGTTCGGCCGGTAGCTCATGGTGCCGGTGAAGACGATCGCCGGCGCCGCACCGCGGAAGGGCGAGGGGTAGTCACGCGCCGGGTCGAAGCGGACGAAATCGACGCCGTTGTCGAGCCAGCCGACCCGCGCCGCGCAGTCGGGCGCGAGCTCGGCGAAGCGGCGCGCCTCGGCCTCGGAGACGAAGAGACTGTGGTCGAACTCGCGCGCCGCCCGCCGCTCGAGTTCGAGCAGGGTGCGGCCCTCGCGTGCCCAGACCTGGCGCATCGGCGGCTTCGCGTCGGTCGCGTAGGCCGCCCATTTCTCGCTGTCGATGTCGACCATGTCGAGCACGCGGCGCTGCAGGCCCAGGCGGCCGCCTGGGCCCATGACATAGGGCGCCATGGCCGAGGAGAAGACGAAGGCGGCATCCCAGCGCCGCGCGGTGAGGCCGGACTGCACCCAGGATGCAAGCCCCGGCGCGTGGAACCAGCCGCGGGTCAGCGGCACGCCCGGGCGGAGATGCAGCAGCGCGCGCGCCATCTGGGTGCGCCGGTCGACCTCGTGTGCCTCGACATGCGCGCAGCGGCTGCGCAGGAAGGGCAGGTGCTGCATGTCGGCGGCATCGTCGACCAGGAAGCCGAGCTCGACCTCCCAGTGCTTGAGCAGGTGCTCGAGCTGGTGCCAGGCGCGGATCTTCTCGCCCTTCTCGGGCGGGTAGGGGCAGCGATGCGCGAGGAAGAGGAGCTTTTTGTTCATTTGCATGCCCTCAGACGGCGGGCGGCCGCATTCGCGGCCTTGCCTTCGCGCGACTCCGCGCGGCGCCCATTCGGCCGACATACCCCAGATGGCTGGACGATCCACCCTTCCGGAACGGATCCGGCCACACAACAACGCGGTGCGCAACACGGAATCGTGACAATCATGCAAGGCGGCGCCGCCAGGGGTACGACTTTCTCCGCAAAACGCCGCTTTCGAGCCCAGGGAGGCCCTTCTGGCGGCCACGCGAACGCACTCTCACGCCCGCTGCCCACGGGTATCCTCTGACCCGGCTTAGCTCGGCTCAACATCGGCCTGGCGCCTCGGGCCGCAGTGCGGCGATCGCCATGAGGATCTGCTGGAACAGCGCACGCGGCACCATCACCTCGGCCATCTGGAAGGCGAGCGAGCGGCCGTGGCGGACGATCTTGGCGCCGATCTTGACCAACCTGTCCCGCAGTGTGGTCAGCGACCAGTGCTTGACCGCTTCGGGCAGCGCCAGGGTGCGGAGGAAGTTGGCGAGATTGTACGCCAGGGCGTGCAGTTGCAGCCGCACCGCGTTCGCCGCGAACCGCATGCAGGACAGCCGGGTCCAGGTGACCGCGTTCTTGCCCTCCTTGATGTGCTGCTCGGCCGTGCCGCGCTGGTTGTAGAAGGCCACCACCCGCTCGGCCGGGCGCGTCATGTTGGTCACAATGAACCCGACGCGCGGATAAAGCTCGCCAGGGTGCCACTCGACCTTGGCCACCACCCGCCGGGCTTTGCTCCAGGACCCGGCCCGATAGCTGAAGCTGGCGTAGTAGCGCCGCACCTCATGCGGCGGCCGACCGACGGGGCGCTTGAGCAGCCAGCCGATGCGCTGCTGGAGCACGGCATTGGCGGGCAGCCGGATCGTGTACTTGTACCCCTCGGCCTCCAGTAGCTCGTAGATCTCGGGGTTGGCGAAGGCCGCGTCGGCGCGGAAGTACCGACGCTTCATCCGGTCCCGGTAGCGGGCGATCACGGGTTCCAGCACGTCGCGCCAATCGGCGGCGCTGTGGACGTTGCCGGGCCGCAGCGCGCACCGCTCCAGGTCGCCGAACTGGTTGAACAGGAACAGCGGGTGATAGCAGGTGCAGCCGAAATGGCCGTTGTAGGCGCTGTCTTCCTGGGCGCCATGCGTTTTACTGACGCTGCTGTCCATGTCGAGCACGATGACGGACCCGGGATTACGGGCATGCACCCGGTCGATCCAGGCGCCCGAGAGGTCTGCCAAGGCGGCGAGGTTTGCCTTGCTGGTCAGCCAACCTGTCTCGAACCGGCCCATCTGGCTGGTCGAGGCCGCCCGGCGATCCAGCCCGCCGCGATCGACAACCGCGCGCATCGCAGGGTCATGCGCCAGGCGATCGGCGTCGTTCACATCCTCATATCCGGCGAGACGGCCGAACACCGACTGGCGCAACAGACCGGCCAGCAGATGCCGGGTGTTCCTGCCACTGCGACATTCCGATAGGGCATCACCGGCCAGGTCGGTCAGCCCGAGGGCATCGTCCAACTCCCGATAAGCCAGCAGCCCGGCGTCGGAAGTGATGCGGCTGCCGTGGAACTCCAGCTTCAGGCGACGGTCGAAATCGACCCGCAGGGCGCCATCATCCGATTCACCCGCTGGGTGGTCCATCGCGCCGTCACCGAATGAACTTCAACACACTGGAATCGTGCGATATTTGTGCCGATTCGGGCCAGGAATTTCGAAGTCATCTGGGAAATCCGGGTTCGGACGCTCGGCTCGCGCAAGGCGCGCGAGCCGCTGAGAGGATGCGTGCTGCACCGTTACCCGAGCCCCCGCACCAGCGGCGGGCCGAGCACATTGGCGACCGGCACCGGCAGCTTCTTCCAGAGCGCGATGAACAGTCGATATTTCGGGTTGTTCGGGTTGTTCTCGGGGATCGCCGCACCGGGGGCGAGGCGGTAGCAGTAGTGCAGCTCCTCCTCCTCGAAGCCCCAGTTGCGCTTGTAGGCGAAGGCGCCGGTGTCGATCTTGCTGCGCCCGAAGTCGAAGACCTTGGCGCCGCGCTCCTGGCCCGCGCGCCGCATCACCTCCCAGTACATGAAGTCGTTGGCCGAGAGCCCGCGCGCATCGCGCGTGCCGCCGCCGTAGTAGGGCAGCACCTGGTCGCGGAAGTGGAAGTTCAGCACGGCCGAGACCGGCTTGCCCTCGTGCAGCACGGTCGTCACGTCGTGCGCCGCGGGGAAGGCCTCGCAGAGCAGCCGGAAGTAGCGCCGCGGGAAGACCGGCGAGCCAAGGTTGCGCACGCTCTCGGCGTAGATCCGGTGCAGCCCGTCGGCATCGCTGTTCGAGATCGAGGTCAGCTTGAAGCGCTCGATCGCCTTCCGCACCTCCGCGCGCTGCTTGCGCGGGATGTTCTTCTGCATGTCCTTCGCGTCGTCGCCGGTGATGGTGATCGGCTTGCGGAAGGTGAAGTAGAGCGGCGGGCGACCGGTCCAGCCCTCATCCGTCGCCGCGAGCCGGCGGTATTCGAGGCAGGGCACGCCGAGCTTCGCCTGCAGCGCGAGCGCATGCGCGTCGAGCGCCGCCTTGGCCTCCGGCGTCGCTGCGATCGGGCCGCCATAGACGCAGTAGGGCGTCGAGGCGAGGCTGTCGCCGAACAGCGCCGTCTTCATGCGCGCGAGCGGCAGCACGCCGACGACGGCGCCGTCCTGCTCGGCGAAGGCGTAGTAGGTCTTGTGGCCAAAGGCGCGGCGGATCACCGAGGCCCAGGGGCTCAGATGGAAGAAGGTCGCCTCGGGCGTCGCGTGGACGAAGGCGTCCCAGGCCGCGGCCGCACCTTCGGCCTCCTCCAGCACGCGGATGCGTACGGTCATCGGATCCTCTATTCGGCCGCGAGCGGCAGCGCAGGCGGTGCGCCGGCCAGCTCGGCAGCGAAGACCCGGTCCATGCGACTCCAGCGGAACTCCCGCAGCAGAGCAGAGAGGCGCGGCGCCATCTGCCGCAATCCGGTGAAATGCTTCAGCCGCTTCGCAAGCGAGAGGCCCGGCACGCGCGGCTGGTCGGGATCGATCTCCCAGGGGTGGAAATAGAAGATGCCGCGCCGGCCAAGCGTGTTCACGCGCGAGAGTGCCGCGGTGAAGACCGGCTGCGGCGTGGCGCGGAACGGCCCGCCGCCGGCGACCGGCAGCGTGCGGCCCAGGTTACCGAACAGGGGCACCCGCAGCACCGACATCGGCAGCTCGAGTACATGCCCGGCGAGCGGCCGGAAGGGCAGGATCTCGCCATCACCGGTGCCGGCATGCCGACCCGGGAAAACCGAGGAGGAATAGGCGTGCCCGGTCTCCGCCAGGATATCGTAGGCCCAAGGGGTCAGCGAGGGGCTGAGCGAGAAGGTCGGCGCGCGATAGCCGGTGACCGCGACGCCGCCGGCATCCTCGAGCACCGCCTTGGCGCGGATGATGTCGGCGCGGAAGCGCTCGGCCCCGATGTCGCAAACCCGCTCGTGGTCCTGGCCGTGGCTGGCGAGCTCATGGCCGGCGGCGAGGATGCGACGGATCAGCGCCGGGTGGCGCTCAGCGACCCAGCCGAGGGTGAAGAAGGTGCCGGTGACGCCGGCATCGGCAAACAGCTGCAGCACCTCGTCGGTGCGCGCCTCGACCCGGCGCTCCAGCGTTTCCCAGGCCTCGCGCGGGATCAGGCCGAAGTAGTTATAGACCTGGAACCAGTCCTCGACGTCGACGGACATCACGTTGGTGATGGGCGCGCTCATGCGCGGCGCTCCTCGAGCCCCGCGACCAGGTCCATCAGCCGATTGAAGACCCGCTCGCGCCGGGCGATCTGCCGCTCGAGCGCCTCGACGCGGCTGGCGAGCGCATTGAAGGAGTCGAGGTCGTAGCCTGGCATGGTCCCGCCCGCGGCATCGTCGCCGGTCGAGCCGCCGACCAGGTCCTCCTCGAGTTCCTCGGCGGTCGCCTGCACCATTTCCGCGGTCAGCAGCTCGGCCTGCTCGAGCACGCCGCCGAGCAGCACGCGCGAGCAGAGTCGGTTGATCCGGCGCGGGATGCCGCCGGTCTGGTCGTGCACAATGTCGAGCGCGCCATCGCCCCAGCCGGGGAAGCCCTGCCAGCCGACCGCTCGCATGCGATGCTCCACATAGGCGTGGGTCTCCTCGCGCGACAGCCCGCCGAGGTGGTAGGAGGCGAGCACGCGCTGGCGCAGCTGGTCGAGGTCGGGGCTGCCCATCAGCGTGCGCAGCTGCGGCTGGCCCAGCAGGATGGTCTGCAGCAGGGCGCGGCTGCCGTCGGTGATGTTCGAGAGCATGCGCAGCTCTTCGAGCGCGGTGGGTGAGAGCGCCTGCGCCTCGTCGACGATCAGCAGGTGGCGTTTCTCGCCGGTGCGGAGGGCGGCGATGATGCCGCGCAGCACGATCGCCTTCTCGCCCTCGGCCGAGGCGCCGAAGCTGTCGGCGACGAGCCGCAGCAGGTCGTCGCCCGAGACCTGGCTGGTGGAGATGCGGGCGATCGCGAAGCCCTGCGGGTCGAGCTCGCCGCAGAGCCGCTCGATCAGCGTGGTCTTGCCCGCACCCACCTCGCCGGTGACGACAACGAAGCCCTCGCGCTGGGCGAGGCCGTACATCAGGTGCGCATAGGCCTTCGAATGCGCCGCGCTCGCGTAGAACAGCCGCGCATCGGGCGTCATCAGGAAGGGATGTTCGCGGAAGCCGTAGTAGTCGAGGTGCATGACGTCCGCCCTAGAAGGTCTTACGCAGGGTGGCGATGATGATGTTCTGCTGGTTGTTCTGCGAGAACAGGGAGTTGTTGCCATTGTACTGATAAATATAGCTGATCGAGCCGAAGAGCGTCGGCGAGAAGGTCTGGCTCAAGGCCAGGCGCAGGCTGTAGTAATTCGCGCGCTGGCTGCCGACCGTACTGGTGCCGGTCTGCGGGTCGGTCTCGGTCTGGCCGTAGGAGACGAAGACGTTCCCGGAGAGGTTCTCGCGCAGTGCGCGGGTCCAGCCGAGCCCGGCATAGATGCCCTTCTGGGCGAAGCCGGTGGTGCCAATCGCGCTCGTGAGCGGAATGCTGTCAGTATAGGAGAGGTTGAAGCTGAAGGTGTCCCGCTCCCAACCCTGAGTCAGCGTCAGGATGCCGCGCTTGGTACGGAACAACGTCGCCTGGGTTGCCAGCAAGCCGCCGACGTAAGGCGCCGGTACGATCGGCACGCCGGCCCCGGTGTCGATCGGGTTGCCGAGATCATCGATGCCGGTGGCGGCAAGCAGGCCGAGCGTGGCGAAGACCGGCGTGCCAATCGAATCGATGTAGTTGGCGTAGAGCCGGGTGCGCGACCCGAGCAGCCAGCTTGCCAGCAGGTAGGGTGAGGTATAGCCATTGCGCTGACCATACCTGAACAGGATGAAGTCGTCCGGGTTGGGATTCCAGCGCGCGCCCACGCCCCAGATCGGCGCCTCGACCTTGAAGGGTGTGGTACCCTTGTAGGTCTCGTTGTCGTAGCCGCCATCAACCGAGACGGCGATCTGCGGTGTGATGGCATAGCGCGCCTCGGCCACGGCGCGCGTCCCGTGCGAGCCGCCGAGTGCGCCGCTACCGGAGGATTCGAAGGTGACGGCACCAGCCTGGAAGGCCCAGCGGCTGAAGGCTGGCCCGGTGCGGATGGCAGCATAGGCCGAGTTCGTGGAGTTCTCGTTGCTGCGGAAATAGGGCGTGGCGGAGCCGGGCAGGAAGGCCGTAGTGCCGGTCTGGTTGCTGTAGCGATAGGTGTAGCCGATCTGCGCAGTGGCCAGGTCGCCAAAGCGCTGTACCGCGGTGGGCGCCACCAGCGCGCCGTAGGTCTGGACCAGGTTGCTCGAGTTGGTGGCGCCGACCACGGCATTGTTGAGTGCCGGCGCGGTGCCGCCGTAGACGGGGTTCACCGAGCCGAAGGCGACCGCGGTCACGTAGACACGGTCCTCGTAGACATTGAGCCGGCCGGTCGCGTTGAAGAACTGGTAGACGTTGAAGTTCGGATCGTTGTTCGTCGCGTAGCGGAAGCTCGGTGAGTAGCTGAGCGAGCCGACGAGGCGGCCAGTGTTCCCGGTTGCGAAGATCGCAGGTGCGAGGGTGGCGGCGAGGGAGCTGTAGGAGCTGCCATTCGCGCGCTGCCCGGCATTGTCGGTGCCGTAGAGCGTGGCGGTGACGCTTGGCGTGAAGGTGTAGCCCGGTGCGAGCGCCGCGCCACCGCCGCCGGGGACACCGCCGCCCTCGAAGATGTCGAACTCACCCTGGTACTGCCCCAAGCCGGCCACACCGGGTTGGATGATCGGCAGGCCGCGCTCGGCCGGGGAGAGCGGCAGGCCGCTGACCGGATCGCGGTAGGCCACGCCGCCGCCTGCTCCGGGCCCGAGGTAGACGCCGCCCTCGCCACCAGACGCCGTACCGCCATCGCTGCCGCCGCCCACGGCCGGGGCAGATGGCGTGTCCTGGGCCCAGGACGCGGACGCCAAGGCCAAGGCCGCGCACTGCAGCGCCGCAGCGAGCGCCGCCACGTACCGGCGAGGCGGCTGCCGCTCAGTCCGCCGGGCGCGTGCCATAAGCACCGTAGCTGCCGTAATCGCCATAGGCGCCGAAGGTCGTGCTGGAGGTCAGCCGGGTCCGGTTGAGCATCAGCTGCAGGTTCGGACAGGCATCGACCAGGTCGAGCGCGGCCTCCACCTCGCCCTGCTGGGTCCGCTCGGCCTGGATGACCATCACCACCTGGCCGGCGATCGGAGCGAGGCTCGAGGGGTCACTGGTTGAGAGACAGGGGGGGCTATCAACAACGATGATGTGCTCGGGCAGCGATAGCGCCATGCGCAGAATCGCCGCCGCCAGCATTTCGCCCGGCGGAATCTCCGGCTCGCCCGAGCCCTGCACGCCGAAGGGCAGGATGAACAGCCGGTCCTGCGCGGTCGGCACCAGCAGCGGGGCGGGGCGCGCCTTCGGATCGGCCGCCAGCAGCCGGAGCCCGGGAACCTCGGCGAGGCCGAGCAGGGTGCTAAGCGAGCCGCGCTTGCCGTCGGCATCCACCAGCACGACCGGCGAGCGGCCTCCGGCGGCGATGCTGGCGGCGAGGTTCAGCGAACTGAAGGTCTTACCCTCGTTCGGCCGGGCGCTGGTGACGAGCACGATCCTGCCGCAGCGGCCATCGGCGGTGGGCGTCCTACGGACCGTCCGTAGCACCTGATGATGGATGAGGTTGATCTCTTCCGACAGTCGGCTGCGCATGGTGCCGGCGGCCGCGGCGACTAGTCCGGCAGCCTTCAGCACCGTGGCATTGACCTCGGGTCGCTGGCCGGCCGGCGTGGCTTCGCGCGCCGAAGCCGGCGCCTCGGCCTCAAGCGTGGCGGTCTCGCCGGCCGCTTTCGCGTCGATTGCTAGCGGTGCAGCCGGGACGACCGCCGCAGCCGCGGGTTCGAGCGCGTTGCCGCCCATAGCCTCGATTGCCCGCTCGACGAGATGAGCGCGCGGCTTCGGGGGCAGGCTCATGCCATCATCCGGGTGAGCAGCTCGGGCACCCGGGCCATGAGCCTGGCGCCGCCGACCAGGACCGTGCCGAAGGCCATCAGCAGCAGGGTAAGGCCGACACCGAAGGCGGCTGCCGGCAGCACCACTCGCGCCGGCGGATCGGCCGAGGAGATGCCGCCTAGCACCGGCAGGCCAAGGCGGCGCAGGTCGCCCAGGGTGTAGAAGCCGCGGTCGAGCAGGGTTAGCAGCACCGCCAGTGCGGCGCCGGCGCCGAGGCCGACGAGCAGCACGGCGGAATAGAGCAGCGGCCGGTTCGGGCTGACAGGCTCGGTCGGCAAGGTCGGCGGATCGATCACGTCGAGCCGCACCCGCTCGGCGCCGGCGCGCGCCGCACCCGCGATCTGGATCGATTCGCGCCGTGCCAGCAGGTTCTCGTAGTTGCCGCGCAGCACGTTGTAGTCGCGGTCGAGGTTGAGCGATTCCGCCTGCAGCTGCGGCGCGCCGCGGGCCATGGCCTGCAGCCGATCGGCCGTGGTCTGCTCCTCGCGCAGCCGTCGCTCGAGCGCGCTGATGCCGGCATCGGCATCGACGAGGCGCAGCTTCAGCTGCTCGTAGAGCGGATTGGGGACGCGTGGTGCGGTGGCGGCGGCGCTCTCGGCGGGCTCGGCGGGGCGCGCCTTCGCCTCGGCTCGGATCTCGGCCAGCCGGTTGCGCGCGGTGATTACCGCCGGATGCTGCTCGGTGAAGGTCATGCGCAGCTCGCGCAGCTGCGCCTCGGCCTCGAGCACGCGAGGGTCGACACCAGTGCCGCGGGTGGCGGCCGCGAGCTCGGCGGTGCTGACCGTCTGCGGCGTCGCGTCGAGCTGCTGCTTCAGCAGGTCCCGCCGCTGCTTCGTGTCGGCGAGGGTGTTGTTCATCTGCTGGATTTGCGCGCGGGACTGCTCGAGCTGGGTCAGCCCGCCGAGCGCGTCGTTCGGCAGGAGCTCGAGATAGCGGACGCGGAACTCGGCGCGCCGCCGCTCGGCCTCGCGCAGCTGGGTCTCGTAGGCGGCGATCTGCTGAGCGATGAAGGCTCGGGCATTCTCCATTTGCTGGCGATCATTGCTCGTTGCCTGCTCGACGAAGAGGTTGAGCAGCGCCTGAACCACGTCGCGCGCCAGCCGCGGATCGGGATCGGAGTAGGAAATGGTGAAGAGGTTGGCGGTCTGCCCGGTGATCCTGATATCGCTCTCGAGTTCCTTCAGCAGCTTCTCGCGCGCCGCCACAGAGGTAACCCGCATGTCAAGATCGGTACGTGCGATCACCCGCTCGAGATTCGGCCGGCTGACCAGGGTCCGCTGCAGCAGCGCGACCTGGCTGACTGCCGAGCTCTCGATGGTGATGCCACGCAGCAACTGGCTGAGCACCAGGTCGGCATCGGCATAAAGCCTGACGCTCGACTGGTAGCGATCGGGGATCAGCGAGACGCCGACCCAGCCAGCGAGGCAGACCAGCCAAGCGACCGCCAGCGCCTTCCAGCGATGCCGCCAGGCCGCCGAGCCGTAGCGCTGGACGAGGGCGGTGATCTGCATGCGCTAGAACCAGCTCTGTGGGATCACCAGGGTATCGCCCGGCTGCACCGGGATATCCTGCGAGATATCCCCGTTGCGAACCAGGTCCGAAAGCCGCAGACGGAAGCTCTGCTGGGCGCCGGTGACCGGGTCGCGGCGCACCAGCTCGGCGCGGTTGCCGGCGGCATAGCGCGTCAGCCCGCCGGCGGCGATCAGGACATCCATGACGGTCATGCCTTCCCGGTAGGGTAGGGCCTTCGGCGACGCTGCCTCACCGATGATGCGGATCTGCCGGTTGGTCGGCCCCACGAAGGAGCGCACCATCACCGTCACGGTGGGGTCCCGGACATATTCTTTCAACCGAGTTTCGATCTCCTTTCCAAGCTGCGTTGGCGTCTTGCCGGCGGCGACGATGTCGGGGATCAGCGGCATCGACAGCCGACCGTCTGGCCGCACCGGCAGATCGGTGCTGAGCTCGGGCAGGCGATAGACGAAGATGCTCAGGCCATCGCCCGGGCCGATGATATAGTCAGCTTGGTTGGGTGCCCGGCTCTCGACCGGCGCGCGCGCCGCGGCCAGCGCGGCAGCCTGTTCCGGCGTCTGCTGGTTGCAGGCGGCGAGTCCTGCCAGCAACAACGAGCGGACAACCAGGCGCCGTACCACCATGCTCTTGCTCCTGTATGGCACGCGACACGCAGCACGGCACGGCTGTGACCGCAGCACCAAATCCAACCGCGAGACGCCGCGACATAATCGGCGTAGGCCCAAAGAGCAACAGTCCATTTATTAGTACTCGCGCCATTTTTGGTATCAAGGCCGCGCGCCGGTATGCGGCCGCGCCAATTGTCTCGAATCCGGCGGCCAAACGACAAGGGATTGGCTCTCGACACCCGGGGTGGCGGGTGCGATGTCACATCCCCGTGCGGTCGCACTCACCAACTCTTTACCTAACCGTTACCAAAGACTTCATTGCAAGCGCGGCCCAAATGGTGAATTGACCGACCGGGGCTTGATCTGGGCGCGAATGACTGTTTTATAAAAGGTTAATCTCATTCTCTGGACGCGACCGCGCTTCAGAAGAAGAATAATGGAGCGCCGCGGACCCGGCCTAGTCACCCCGCGGCGCCGACCTGAGGAGCAGCACATGACGACCCTGTTCGGTCATAGTATCAGGTCCGAACTGCTCCTGCTCTACGTCGCCGAGGCGATCGCCTGCTTCGTTGCGATCTACCTGCTGATGGCCTGGCCAGCCGGCGAGGTCGGCAGCGCCGCCGCCTTCGCCGCCATCCTCGCCCTCTGCGCCGGGCTGATTTCCGGCGCCTCCGGCCTCTACCAGCCGGAGGCCTGGTCGCGCGGCAAGCGGCTGCTGCTAGGTACCCTCGTCGCCGGTCTGCTGCTGCTGCTGCTGGCCTGGCCGATCCTGCGGCTGTTCGGCCCGGCCTACCCGCAGCGCCTCGGCGGCCACCTCGTAGCCGTCCTGCTCGCCTTCGCCGCCGTCGTCATGACGACGCGCCTCGGCTTCGCTGCCGCCTCACAGATGGGTCTGCTCAAGCGCCGCCTCGTGCTGGTCCCGCGCCGCGAAGGCGTTCCCGCGGTCGGCCGCGACATGGCAGAGGGCAAGCCCGGCACCTTCGAGATCGCCCAGGTGCTGCGGCCGGGCGAATCGATCGACCCTGCCGCGCTCCGCCAGCGCCAGGTCTGGGCAGTGGTCGCGGCCGATCCGGCCGAATTGCCGGCTGGCCTGCCCGAGCGCATCGCCGCCGCCGGCATCCGGCTGTTCAGCGAGGCCGAGTTCCGCGAGCACCACCTGAACCGGGTCGATATCGAGCAACTCGCGCCTCACTGGCTCGCCGGCACCCGCGCCATGCAGGAAAACCGGCTCGAGGCGCTGCTGCGCCGCGGCCTCGACCTCTCGCTCGGCTGCGCGCTCGTGCTCGTCACCCTGCCGCTGCTGCTGCTGACCGCGCTCGCCATCAAGCTCGACAGCCCGGGCCCGGTCTTCTACCGGCAGGAGCGCGTCGGGCGCGACGGCCGCGTCTTCATGCTGTTCAAGTTCCGCTCCATGGTGGTCGATGCCGAGAAGGGCGGCGCGCGCTGGGCGACCAAGCACGATACGCGCGTCACTCGCGTCGGTCGCTTCATCCGGCTCACGCGCATCGACGAGATCCCGCAGGTGCTGAACGTGCTGCGCGGCGACATGGCCTTCGTCGGCCCGCGGCCCGAGCGTCCAGCCTTCGTCCGCCAGCTTGCCGAGCAGATCCCGCACTACCACGACCGCGCCGTGGTCCGCCCCGGCATCACCGGCTGGGCGCAGGTCAACTACCCCTACGGCGCCTCGGTCGAGGATGCCCGCATGAAGCTCGCCTACGACCTCTATTACGTGCGCCGGCGCAGCCTCTTCCTTGATCTCCTGATCCTGGTCGCAACCGTCCGCGTGGTGCTGTTCCAGGAAGGCTCGCGGTAATGCTCCCTGGCCAATCGGCGCCAAGGGCACGCCCAGGGGAGCGGAGGCTCGCTTGAGCGCCACGGCCTCGGCTGTCCTGCATGCCGGGTCCGCCGTGGTCTGCCTGGCCTGGACGCTGCTCGTCCTGTCGATCGGGCGCGGGCCGACGACCTATCTGCTTGCCGCCGCCTGCGGCGTCGCGGGTTTCTGGGCTGCCGCCGTCGCACTGACCCCGGACACCCCGCTCGAGGGCCTGGCCGGCGCGCTCGAGATCCTCCGCCTCGCGGTCTGGTTCGCCCTGCTGCTCAGCCTTTACCGCCGGGCCACGGGCGCCCGCGCCGGCCCGGCCCTGCGCAGCTTCGCGCTGGCAGGCGGCCTCGCCGCGCTGCTCGCGCTGGTCTCCCTGCTGCCGCAGGCCGCGGACGTCCTGGCCCTGCCAAGCCTCGGCTCGCCCGTGCTCCTGGCCCGGCTTGGCGTCGCGCTGCTGGTCGTGTTGCTGGCCGAGAACCTCTACCGCAATACCGGCGACGAGGCGCGCTGGCACGTCAACCTGCCCTGCATCGCGCTCGGCGGGCTCGCCGCTTTCGACCTGTTGATCTACGCCGATGCTGCGCTGTCGCGCGGCTTCTCGCCGGTGTTGCTGAATGCGCGCGCCGCGCTCACCGCCTTCGCGGTGCCGCTCCTTGCAATTGCGGCCGTGCGCGACGGCCGCTGGCGGAACGACCCGTCGATTTCCCGCCAGGCGGTGTTCCACGGCGCGACGCTGGTTGTCGCCGGCGCCTTTCTGCTCGGCGTCGGCGCGGTTGGCGAGGCGCTCCGCCTGCTCCGCGCCGACTGGGGGCCGACGGTGCAGGCGAGCCTGCTCGCCGGCGCGGTCATGGTGCTGGCGATCGCGCTCACCTCCGGCAGCATGCGGTCGCGGCTGCGCGGCCTGCTGGTCGACCACTTCTTCGCGGCCCGCTACGACTACCGCCGCGAATGGCTGCGCTGTGTCGCCATGCTCTCGGCGCCCGATGACGGCGCGCCGGCCGAGCGGCGGGCGATCCGCGCCATGGCAGACCCGGTCGACAGCCCGGCCGGCCTGCTGCTGCTGCGCGATGCCGGCGCACCCATGCAGCGCTGGGCCGGATCCTGGAACCTGCCCTCCGCACCGCTCGCGCTGCCGGCCGGCCACCCGCTGCTCGCCGCTTTAGGCGAAGGAGAGGGCGAGGAGGTGCTCGATTTCGGCCCGGAGCGGCCGCTGCCGGCCGACCTCGCGGCGGCCTACGGGCCGATCTGGCTGGCGGTGCCGCTCGGCCATCCGCGCGAGGGGCTGGTCGGCGCGATCCTGCTCGCCCCGCCGCGCGCCAGCTTCGTGCTGGATCGCGAGGTTTTTGATTTGCTGCGCACGATCGGCCGGGAAATAGCAATGTTTCTGGCGGAACGTAGGGCTGCCGAACGGCTGGCAGAGCAGCGGCCCCTGCAGGACTACGCCAAGCGCTTCGCCTTCGTCGCCCATGACGTCAAAACGGTTGCAAGCCAGCTCACCATGTTGCTGGCGAATGCGGAGGACAACCTGCAGGACCCCGAGTTCCAGACCGACATGCTGCTCACCGTCCGCGCCTCGGCCGATCGCATCAACACGCTGATCGCCCGGCTCACCCAGCCGGGCGAGGTGATGCCGGAGCCGCCAGCCAGCGCCGGCACGGCACCGGCCGCGTCCGTGTCGCCCTCGGTCGACCCCTTGCCACGGCTGCGCGCGCTCGCCGCGGCGCATGGCCACCCGGTCCGCATCCTCGAGGAAGGCGGCGCACCGCTCGGCCGCGTCGCGATGCCGCCCGAAGCCTTCGAAACCGCCTGCGGCCACCTCCTGAACAACGCGGTCGAGGCTTCGCCGCCCGGCAGGCCGGTCGAGCTCCGGCTGCGCCGCGAAGGCGGCCGCATCCTGCTCGACATCGTCGACGAAGGCCCAGGCATGACGCCCGAGTTCATCCGCGACGAGCTGTTCCGCCCCCTCAGCACCTCGAAGGCCGGCGGCAGCGGCATCGGCGCCTGGCAGTCGCGCGAGCTGCTGGCCGAGGCTGGCGGCGAGCTCAGCGTGCTCAGCAGGCCGGGCGCCGGCACCACCATGCGGCTGATGCTGCCGGCGGCGACGCTGCTGCCGATGGGCGCGCATGAGGCGAGCCGCAAATGAGCAAGCCGAAGCTGCTGATCGTCGAGGACGATCCCGGCCTCTGCGCCCAGTACCGCTGGGCTTTCCCCTCCTGCCGCGTGGTCATGGCGAATGACCGCCGCCAGGCCGAGCAACTGGTGAGGAAGGAGCATCCGGCCGCCGCGCTGCTCGACCTCGGCCTGCCGCCTGATGCGGAAGGCGTCTCCGAGGGCTTCGCGACGCTCGAGATGCTGCGCCAGGCTAGCCCCAACCTGCCGGTCGTCATCGCCTCCGGCCAGGGCCAGCGCGAGAATGCGCTGCGGGCCATCTCGCTCGGCGCCTATGATTTTTGCGAGAAGCCGGTCGACCTCGCGGTGCTGCGCACGATCATCGACCGCGCACTCCGGCTGCGCGAGCTCGAGGAGGAGAATGCGAGGCTCTCGGCCGCGCCGGCGGCGTCCGCGATCCAGGGCATCATCACCGCCGACGAGGGCATGCTGAAGGTCTGCCGCACCATCGAGCGCCTGGGCAGCGTCTCCGTCCCCGTGCTGCTGCTCGGCGAGAGCGGCACCGGCAAGGAAGCGCTCGCGCGCGCGCTGCACGACATGGGCCCGCGCGCCGACAAGCCCTTCGTCGCGCTGAACTGCGCGGCGATCCCGGAGACGCTGCTGGAATCTGAGCTGTTCGGCCACGAGAAGGGCGCCTTCACCGGTGCGGTGAAGCAGGTCATCGGCAAGATCGAGCAGGCCCATCTCGGCACGCTTTTCCTCGACGAGATCGGCGAGATGCCGATCACCCTGCAGGCCAAGCTGCTGCGCTTCCTGCAGGACCAGGTGGTCGAGCGCATCGGCGGCCGCACGCCGATCAAGGTCGATGTCCGTGTGGTCTCGGCCACCAACCAGCCGCTCGAGGAGCAGGCCGAGAGCGGCAAGTTCCGCGGCGACCTGCTCTACCGGCTGAACTCGGTCACCGTCCGCATCCCGCCGCTCCGCGAGCGCACCGGCGATGCGCTGCTGCTCACCCGCTTCTTCTTCGCCCGCCACCTGAAGGAGTTCGGCCGCAAGCTGAAGGGCATCGAGCCGGCCGCGGCCGAGGCGATCGCCGCCCATCGCTGGCCCGGCAATGTGCGCGAGCTCGAGAACCGGATCCGTCGCGCCATCTTGATGTCGGAAGGCCCCTTCATCACCGCCGCCGATCTCGAGCTCGCCGAGAGCGAGGCGAAGGAAGGCACGGATTTCGACCTGCGCGCCGCCCGCATGCGGATCGAGCGCGAGCTGATCGACCGCGCGCTCGCCCGCAGCAACGGCAGCCTCTCGGCCGCAGCGAGGCTGCTCGGCGTGAGCCGGCCGACCCTCTACGGGCTGCTCGAGGCGCATGGCCTCGGCGCCGCCCGTGCCGGCGCGGCGCCGGAGGTGCCTCCCGGCACCGCCGACGCGGTCTAGCGCCAGGGCCATGCAGGAATGTCCGCAGACGATCCGTCGGCGGGACTTGTCGCAACGACGCTTCTGTCGGGCGGCGGCATCCGGTATCCCCGCCAGCGCGGTGGGGTCGTGCCGCGCTGCCGTTCCGGCTGTGGTATCCTGACGGTCCGGTGCCAGTTTCCACGGAGATCACCATGGTATCCCCTCTGACCTTCCGCGCGGCCCTCCTGGCGGGCGTGCTCGGCCTCGGCCTCGCTGCCGGCCCCGCCTTCGGCCAGCCGCTCGAGCGCGGCCGCGAGGCGATCGCCCGCGGCGATCTCCGCACCGCCCAGATCGAGTTCCGCAACGCCGTCCGCAGCGATCCCAACTCGGCCCCGGCGCGCGCCGCGCTGGCCCAGGTCAGCCTCGACCTCGGCGACGGCGACACCGCCGAGAAGGAGGCCCGCGCCGCGCTCGAGCGCGGCTTCGACCCGGTGGCCGGCACCCGCATGGTGCTGCGCGCGATGCTGCTGCAGAACCGCGCACGCGAACTGCTGCGCGACTTCCCCGTCCCGACCGAGCCCGACAAGGCCGCGGTCGCAGCCCAGATCGCCGCCGCCCGCGCCTTCGCCAACCTCACGCTGAACGACCGCGAGGCGGCGCGGCAATCCGCCATCGCGGCAGTCCGGCTCGCGCCCAATGCGGTCGAGCCGAACCTCGCGGTCGCCGCGGTCGCCTTCGCCGAGGGCAACCGCCCAGCGGCCGAAGCTGCGATCGACAAGGCGCTCGCGGCCGACCCGAACTCCGTCGACGCGCTGCTGCGCAAGGCCGGGCTGCAGTTCGAGCGCGGCGAGGCGCAGCAGGCGGCGGCGACGCTCGATCGCCTGCTGAAGCAGTCCCCGGGCCATGTACCGGGCCGCATCCTCAGGGCCGAGGCGCTGCTCCGCTCCAACCAGCCGGATCAGGCCAGGCAGGAGATCGATGCCGCGCTGCGCATCCAGCCGAACAGCGCGCCGGCCGCCTATCTGCGCGCCGCCATGCTGGTGCAGGCACAGGACTGGAAGGGCGCCGACGAGATCTTCCAGCGGCTCGGCTCGGTGCTGGCGAATTTCCCCGACGGCTTCCTGCTGCAGGCGATCGCGAAGCGCGGGCTGAACCAGACCGAGCAGGCGCTCGATGCCGCCCAGCGTTTCGTCGCGCGCCGGCCGGAGGACCCGCGTGGCGCCAAGTTCCTAGCCTCGCTCGAGCTCGAGCGGAACCGCCCGGGCGAGGCGGCCGGCGTGCTCAACCGCTTCATCTCGCGTGGCACGCCGGATGCTGAGACCTACGACCTGCTCGGCCGCGCCCTGGCCACGGCCGGCCAGCCGCGCGAGGCGGCGGCGGCATTGCAGAAAGCGGCCGAGCTCGCGCCGCGCGATGCCGGCATCCTCTCGCGCTTGGCCGCCGCCCGGCTCGCCTCCGGCGACACCGCTGGCTCGACCCAGGCCGCCGAGGGCGTGCTCGCGCTGGTGCCGAACCAGCCCGGCGCGCGCGAGATGTTGGCGGTCGCAGCACTCGGGCGCGGCGACCTCAAGACGGCCGAGGCCGAGCTCGGCAAGCTCGACGCGCCCGCCCGTGCGAGCGAGGTGGGCAGCACGCTCGCCGGCGCCATTCGGCTCGGCAAGCTCGACCTCGCCGGCGCCAAGACCAGCTTCGAGCAGGCGCTCAAGGCCAATCCGGAGAGCGTCAGCGCCCGGCTCGGCCTCGCCCGCATCGCAGCGGCGCAGAACCAGGCGGCTGATGTGGACCGGCTGCTGGCCGAGGCGCTACAGCGCGACCCGGTCAATGCCGAGGCGATTTCCAACCTCGCCGGCCTTGCGACGATTTCCGGGCCGCGCGGCCAGGCGGCGCGCGCGGTGCTCGAGCGGGCGCAGGCGGCGCGGCCGAACGACCAGCGCCTCGCGCTGACGCTCGCCGGGATCTACAACGCGGCAGGCGATTCGGCGCGCGCGATCGCGCTGCTGGAGAACGAGGCGCTGCGCCGGCCTGGTCAGGGCGCCGCACTGCCGCTCGCCCGCGCCCAGGCCTATGCCGCGGCCAATCGCTGGGGCGATGCCGAGGTCGCCTCGCGCGCTGCGTTGGCCGAGGCGTCGGACAATGTCTTCGCCCGCCGCCAACTGGCCGCGCTGCTGCTGCGCAACAACGACGCCGCGGGCGCCGAGAGCCTGATCCGCGAGGGTCTGCGCAGCCAGCCGGCCAACCCGCAGTTGCAGCAGACCCTGGTCGGGCTGGTGCAGCAGACCCGCGGCCTCGACGCGGCGCTCGCGGTCGCCGACGAGCTGGCGAAGCAGCCCGCCGCACAGCCGACCTCGCGCTTTCTGCGTGGCGAGCTGCTGCTCGCGGCGCAGCGCCCGGCCGATGCCGCGCGCGCCTATACCGCTGCCTACAACGAAGCGCCCTCGGCCCAGCTCGCGCTGGCCCGCGCCGGCGCGCTGCGCGCCGCCGGCCAGCCGGGTGAGGCGGTCGGCGCGCTGAATGCCTGGCTGCAGCGCGAGCCGCGCAACCCGCAGGTGCTGGATGCGCTGTCGCAGATCGACATCCAGGCCGGCCGGATGGCCGATGCCGAGCGGCGGCTGAACATCGTGCTGGAGGAAGCGCCCAACAACGGCGTGGCGCTGAACAACCTGGCCTGGATCCTCGGCGAGCGCGGCGGGGCGGCGATGCCGCGGGCGCGCGAGCTGGCGGAGCGAGCCTATTTCCTGCTGCCGACGCCCGAGAGCGCCGACACGCTCGGCTGGATCCTCACGCGCGACGGCAACCCGCAGCTCGCGGTTGCGCTGCTGCGCGCCGCGGCGGCGCCGCGCGCCAACCAGCCGATCAACCCGACGATCGTCTATCACCTCGCGTATGCGTTGCACGCGACCGGCGAGAAGGCCGAGGCGCAGCGCGTGCTGGAAGGGCTGCTCGGCGGCAATGCCGGCTTCCCGGAGAAGGCCGAGGCGGAGAAGCTGCTGGCCGAGTTGAAGGCGGGACGCTGAGCCTGCCATGCGCTCGCTCTTCCTTGCGACGCTGCTGAGCCTGCTGCTGCTGATAGCATTGCGCTACCCTTTTGCGGGGGCGCTCGCCTTCGGCTGGATCTCGTTCATGAATCCGCACCAGCAGGTCTGGGGCTTCGCATCGGGCATTCCCTGGGCCTTCATCTCCATTCCGATCCTGCTGGTCGGCTGCCTGATCGCGCGCGAGCCGAAGCGCTTGCCGGTCAATGCCGTGACGCTCTGCATCGTCCTGTTCATGGCGCACATCACGCTCAGCACGGTGGTCGCGCAGACGCCGAGTGAGGAGACTTGGGACCTTTGGCTGCGCACCATCAAGATCTTCTTCAGCGTACTGGTGATCGCAGCGCTGCTGACCGATCGCTGGCGGATCCACGCCATCGTCTGGCTGATGGCCATCTGCATCGGCTTCTACGGCGTGAAGGGCGGATTGTTCACTCTGATGACGGGCGGCGGCAACATCGTCCTGGGCCCGGGGGGCACGATGATTGCAGACCGCAATCACCTGGCGGTCGCGCTGCTGGTCGTCCTGCCCCTGATGAACTATCTGCGCCTGCACTCAGCGCATGCGCTCGTCCGGATCGGACTGGCGGCTGCCATGGCGCTGTCACTGGTCGCGGCGATCGGCAGCAACTCGCGCGGTGCGCTGGTAAGTACGCTCGCAGCTGGAGCAGTCATGTGGTACCGCTCGCGCTCGAAGGTGGCGTCGGCCATCGTCATGGTGTTCGCTGGCATTGCGATCGTCAGCTTCATGCCGGCTTCCTGGAAGGAGCGGATGACGACGATCGAGAATTACGAGGGCGACACCTCGGCCATGGGCCGTGTCACGATCTGGCGGGCGGCCTTCCAGATCGGCCTGCACAACCCGCTCACCGGTGCTGGCTTCCGGGCACCATATCACCAATACATCGTCAACCAGTTCACTCCTGACATTCAAGCCCGGGCCACCCACAGCATCTGGTTCGAGCCGATGGCAGAGCATGGCCTACTGGGCTTCGCGATCTGGCTAGGCGGGGTGCTGGCGGGGATCTACTACGCCCTCAGGATACCCAGCCTGGCGCGCGGGCACCTCAACCTGCGATGGGCCTACGACCTCGCCCGCATGTCGCAGGTCTCGATCGTCGCCTTCCTGACCGGGGCGTCCTTCCTGTCACTGCCCTACTGGGACCTGTTCTGGCTGCTGCTGGCCACTCTGGCGGCAACCCACTACCTGGTCCGCCAGGAGGTGGGGCAGCCGATCCGGGCCGCCGCCCCGGCCTTCGGACGACAGCCTGCCTTCGGGGGGTTGTCGCCCGGGCACGCCCGGCATTCAGCCTGACGCTTGTTGCGAGTCGCAGCATGATCGCCCCGGGCCTGTGCGGCCTGGAGCCTTTCCGGCTTCAGGCCGGATAGAAGCTGCGGTACACCGCACCGCCTCTCAGCGATGGGATCCTGTCTTGTCGACCTTTCTCGTCACCGGCGGCTGCGGCTTCATCGGCTCGCATCTCGCCGCAGCACTCCGCGCCCGCGGCGATGCGGTGCGCATCCTCGACGACCTCTCGACCGGCCAGCGCGAGAACCTCGCTCCCGGTGCCGCGCTGATCCTCGGCGACATCGCCGACCTGGCCGCGGTGCGGGATGCGATGGCGGGCGTCGACGGCGTGGTACACCTCGCCGCCATCGCCTCGGTCGAGCGTGGCGTGCAGGACTGGCTCGGCACCCACCGGGCCAACCTCACCGGCACCATCACCATCTTCGAGGCCGCGCGCGCGCGCCGTATTCCCGTCGTCTACGCGTCCTCGGCCGCGGTCTACGGCGACAACGACGCGCTGCCGCTGACGGAAGACGCTGCGACCCGCCCGCTCTCGGCCTATGGCGCCGACAAGCTCGGCTGCGAGCAGCAGGCCCGCGTTGCCAGCGTGGTGCACGGGATCCCGACCGTAGGCTTCCGCTTCTTCAACGTCTTCGGCCCACGCCAGGATCCGCGTTCGCCCTATTCGGGGGTGATCTCGATCTTCTGCGACCGCCTCGCCCGCGGCGAGCCGATCGCCATCTACGGCGACGGCGGCCAGACGCGGGATTTCGTCAACGTCGCCGATGTGGTGCAGGCGCTGCTCGCGGGGCTCGCGCAGGCGAGCACGGCAGCGCCTGTGTTCAATGTCTGCACGGGCCGGCCGACCTCGGTGCTGGACCTCGCCGAGACCATCGCCTCGCTCTGCAGCACCAAGCTGCAGGTCACCCACGGCCCGCCGCGCGCGGGCGAGATCCGCCACTCGCTCGGCGATCCCGGACGGGCGCGGGCGGCGCTCGGCCTCGGCGCGCCGGTCGGGCTGCGTGAGGGCCTGGCCGAGGTGGTAGACTGGCTGCGCGCCGGCCGGCCGGGCATTGCGCCGGCGGCCTGAGGGCCAAGGCGCCTTAGTCAACCAGTTGCAGGACGACCGCGCCGATGCCGCCCCAAAGCAGGCCTGACAGCAGCAGGATCACCAGCGCTGCCAGCGGCCAGGGCAGGCGCTCCGGCAGCGGGTCGAGCGGCATGGCCGGGTCGAAGGGCAGCGTCGCCCCCAGGTCCCGGCTCTTGCCTGACTGCGCCATGCTCATGCCTCCGGAGGAACCAGGGATCGCACCGGCGCATGCAGCGGCGCCCGGCGAGGCGGCATGATCGGGCGGCGCGGCTGAAGAAAGCGTTAGCGCCTGATCGGCGAAGACGGCATCGCGCCGGGCCGACACCGGAATTCCCGGATGCACGGTAAGGTTTGTCAGGCTAATCACCCGCTGCACCGCGCCGATCCGGCCAGGCAGCAGGAGAGTATTCCCCATGTGCGGCGTGGCTGGCCTATTCCATCCGCTCGATCCGGCGATCCCGCCGCAGGGCCCGATTCAGCGCATGGCCGACGCCATGGCGCATCGTGGACCGGATGGCGACGGCTTCCACCGCGAGCCGCACCTCGCCTTCGGCCATCGCCGGCTTGCGATCGTCGACCTCGCCGGCGGCCACCAGCCGATGGCCGATGAATCAGGCCAGGTCACCGTCTGCTTCAACGGCGAGATCTACAACCACACCGCGCTGCGTGCCGAACTCGAGGCGCTCGGACACCGCTACCACACGCGCTCGGACACCGAGACCATCCTGCACGCCTGGGCGCAGTGGGGCGCCGATTGCGTCGAGCACCTCTCGGGCATGTTCGCCTTCGCGCTCTACGACCGCGGCCGCGGCACGCTGCTGCTGGCGCGCGACCGACTGGGCGAGAAGCCGCTGCACTATGCGCTGCTGCCGGACGGCACCTTCGCCTTTGCCTCCGAGCTCTGTGGCCTGCTGGCACTGCCCGCGCTCGCGCGCCGGCTCGACCCGACCGCAATCGAGGATTTCCTGGCGCTCGGCTACATCCCTGACCCGCATACGATCTATGCCGGCATCCGCCGCCTGCCCGCCGGGCACCTGATGCTGCTGCAGCGTGGCGAGCCGGCGCTGCCGGCGCCGCGCCGCTACTGGCAGGCGCCGACCCGCGCCGAGGCCGCCCCTGCCGATGCGCCGGCCGAGCTGGCGCAGCGCCTCGATGCCGCGGTGCGCGCGCAGCTGATGTCGGACGTGCCGCTCGGCGCCTTCCTCTCGGGCGGCGTCGATTCCAGCTCGGTCGTCGCCTTCGCCGCGACCGCGCACCAGGAAGGCGTCGGCGGGCCGCTGGCAACCTTCACGATCGGATTTCCGGGCGCGGGCGACGAGCGGCCGATGGCGCGCCGCATCTCCGAGCGCTACGGCACCGCCTGGCATGCCGAGGAGGGCACCGCCGACTATGTCGCCGCGGCGCGTGCACAGACGGGCATCTTCGGCGAGCCCTTCGGCGACCATTCCGCGGTGCCGACGCTCGCGGTCTGCCGGCTCGCCCGCCAGCACGTGACCGTCGCGCTCTCGGGCGATGGCGGCGACGAGGTCTTCGCCGGCTATCGTCGCTATCGCTTCCACATGCTGGCCGAGGGCGTGCGCCGGCTGCTGCCGGCCGGCATCCGCCGCCACGTGGTCGGCAACCTCGCCGCGCTCTATCCGAAGCTCGACCGCGCGCCGCGCTGGCTGCGCGCCAAGACCACGCTGACCGAGATCAGCCTCTCCTCGGCGCTCGGCTACTACAACACCGTCTGCAAGCTGGCCGACGAGCAGCGCCGCGCGCTCTATGCGCCCGGCCAGCGCCGCACGCTCGAGGGTCACGACCCCAGCGCGCGCTTCACCGCGCTGATGGCGGAATGCGACCCGGAGGATTCGCTGCTGCAGGCCCAATATGCCGATCTGCACACCTACCTGCCGGGCGACATCCTGGTGAAGACCGACCGCACCAGCATGGCCGTCTCGCTCGAGCTTCGGCCGCCCATCCTCGACCCCGCCCTTGTGCGCTGGGGCATGGCGCTGCCGGCCTCGCTCAAGCTGAAGGACGGCTTCGGCAAGTATGCGCTGCGCAAGGCCATGGAGGGCCGGCTACCGGATGACCTGCTCTGGGGCGTCAAGCGCGGCTTCGCCGATGCGATCGGCGGGCAGTTCCGCGCCCAGGCGGCGACGGTGCGGGCGCGGCTGACCGGCGGGGCGATGCTCGACAGCGGGCTCTTCGACGGCGCGGCGCTCGGGCGGCTGGTGGATGCGCACGCCTCCGGAGCGCTCGACCATACCCAGGCGCTCTGGCAGCTGCTGGTGCTGGAGGGCTTCCTGCACGCCGAGGCGGGCCTGGACGTGCCCTCCGGCGCCGCGGCACCGGCGCTGGTGAGGCATTGATCGCGCGACGGAATGCACGGCGACCGGTGGAGTGCCAACCAACACCATGACGCACCGGTAAACCTGACTCGCGACAATCGATCGGCTTGTCTGCCGGGCTCACTCTGGCGTTTGAGCCCAAAACTGGCTTTAAGCCGCCTGCCCGATGCTTACGGGCCAAGCCCGGGATGTCGAAATTGATCGTGGGTTATTCGAGCATGTCGGCCGCCCTATTTCCGGCGTGGCCGCGGGATCGTGCGACGACATGACATCGGGCCCGGTTCTGTCCCAGGCAACGACCCGCCCCGGCTCGCTGCCGCCGCGCCTGGCCCGGCTCGAGGCCGAGGGCATCCACATCATCCGCGAGGTCGCGGCCAGCTTCCGCAACCCGGTGCTGCTCTATTCCATCGGCAAGGACAGCACCTGCGTCCTGCACATGGCCATGAAGGCCTTCTACCCGGGCAAGCCGCCCTTCCCGCTGCTGCACATCGCGACCGGCTGGGATTTCCGCGCCATGCTCGAATTCCGCGACCGCCGCGTGCGGGAACTCGGGCTCGAGCTGATCGTGCACACGAACCCCGAAGGCATCGCGCGCGGCATCGGGCCCGTCACCCATGGCAGCCAGGTGCACATGCAGGTGATGGCGGTCGAGGCCTTGAAACAGGCGCTGACGGCCGGCGGCTTCGATGCGGCGATCGGCGGCGCAAGGCGCGACGAGGAGAAGTCCCGCGCCAAGGAGCGCGTCTTCTCCTTCCGCGACACCCACCACGCCTGGGAGCCGCGGGCCCAGCGGCCCGAGCTATGGAACCTCTACAACACGCGGATCAACCAGGGTGAGAGCATCCGCGCCTTCCCGCTCTCCAACTGGACCGAGTTCGACGTCTGGGACTACATCCGGCTCGAGCGCATCCCGATCGTGCCGCTCTACCTGGCCGCACCCCGTCCCGTCGTCACGCGCGCCGGCCAGCTCATCATGGTCGACGATGACCGCCTGCCGCTCGAGGCGGGCGAGCGCGCCGAGACGAAGTGGGTCCGCTTCCGGACCATGGGCTGCTACCCGCTGACCGGCGCGACCGAAAGCCGTGCCGACACCATCGAGCAGGTCATCGCCGAGACCCGCGCCAGCACGAAGAGCGAGCGCGAGGGCAGGCTGATCGACAGCGACGGCGAGGCCTCGATGGAGCGCAAGAAGCGCGAGGGCTACTTCTGATGGAGGATACCCCGCAGAGCCAGCTGCGCTTCCTCACCTGCGGCTCGGTCGATGACGGCAAGTCGACGCTGATCGGAAGGCTGCTCTACGACAGCCGCCTGGTGATGGAGGACACCCTCGCCGGGCTCGAGAAGGACAGCCGCCGGCACGGCACGACCGGTGAGGAGGTCGACCTCGCGCTGCTCGTCGACGGGCTCGAGGCCGAGCGCCAGCAGGGCATCACCATCGACGTCGCCTACCGCTTCTTCGCGACCCCGCGGCGCAGCTTCATCGTCGCGGATACGCCCGGCCACGAGCAGTACACCCGCAACATGGCGACCGGGGCTTCGAACTCGGACCTCGCCGTCATCCTGGTCGATGCACAGAAGGGCCTGCTGACCCAGACGCGGCGGCACAGCCATATCTGCGCGCTGCTCGGCATCCGCCACATCGTGCTGGCGGTCAACAAGATCGACCTGGTCGGCTTCTCGGAAGACGTCTTCAACCGGATCGTCATGGAGTACCTGGCATTCGCGCGGCCGCTCGGATTCCAGTCGGTGCTCGCGGTGCCGATCTCGGCGCGCCACGGCGACAACGTGGTCGCGCGCTCGGAGCGCACCCCCTGGTACCACGGCGAGGCACTGCTCGAGCATCTCGAGGCCATCGACGTCGCGCATGATGCAACCGCGCGACCCTTCCGCTTCGCCGTGCAATGGGTGAACCGGCCGAACCAGGACTTCCGCGGTTTCTCCGGCACCATCGGGTCAGGCCGTATCGCGCAGGGCGATGCAGTCGTCGTCGCCAGCTCCGGCCGGACCAGCCAGATCACCCGCATCGTCAGCGCCGATGGCGACCTCGAGGCCGCCGAGGCCGGCCGGGCGGTGACGCTCTGCCTCGCCGACGAGATCGACATCGCACGCGGCGACCTGCTCGCATCACCGACTGCACGCCCCACGGTTGCCGACCAGTTCGCCGCACATCTGCTCTGGCTCGACGAGGAGCCACTGCTGCCCGGCCGGCAGTACCTGATGCGCATCGGCCAGGCCTGGGTGCCGGCCTCGGTCACCTCGATCCGGCACCGCGTCAACGTCAACACGCGGGAGCAGGAGCCGGCGCGACGCATCGACCTGAACGGCATCGCGGTCTGCAACCTCTCGACCACCCGCCCGGTCGCCTTCGACCCCTACAAGGACGATCCCGGCACCGGCGGCTTCATCCTGGTCGACCGCTTCAGCAACCGCACCGCCGGCGCCGGCATGATCGACTTCGCGCTGCGCCGCGCGGCCAATATCCACCAGGAAGGCATGCTGGTCGACAAGGCGGCGCGCGCTGCGCTGCTCGGCCAGCAGCCGCGCGTGCTCTGGTTCACCGGGCTTTCGGGCTCGGGCAAGTCGGCGGTGTCGAAGGTGCTCGAGCAGAAGCTGCACCAGGCCGGGCGGCTGACCATGGCGCTCGACGGCGACAACCTGCGGCATGGGCTGAACCGCGACCTCGGCTTCACCGATGCCGACCGGGTCGAGAACATCCGCCGGGTCGGCGAGGTCGCGAAGCTCTTCGTCGATGCCGGCGTCATCGTGCTCTGCAGCTTCATCTCGCCCTTCCGGGCGGAGCGGCGGATGGTGCGCGAGCTGCTCGGGCCCGGCGAGTTCATCGAGATCTTCATGGACACCCCGCTGGAAGAGTGCATCCGGCGCGATGCCAAGGGCCTTTACGCCAAGGCAAAGGCCGGGCTGATCCCGAACTTCACTGGCATCAGCAGCCCCTACGAGCCGCCCGAGGCGCCGGAGATCACGCTGAAAAGCGAGGGCGCAACGCCCGAGCAGCTGGCCGAGCAGGTGCTGGCAAAATTACGCGGAATGCGATTTACTCAGTAATTTAGACATTCTTGCAGCGGGCCGTATCTGCTGGTTACCCTGGACATCGCGCACGACTGTATGTTTAATAGTCGTATACGTTTATGACCAGGTTCGGCAGTCGTGAACTACGCGCCCAGATATCGCGAAATCATCCGGCCGGCGGCGGGCTTCCTGCAGACGGTCGCGGCGATCGAGGCCCCGGAGACGGTGGCCGGCCGACGCATGCTGCTGCTGCTCGGCGCGCCGCGCTCGGGCACCACTTGGCTCGCCAAGATCTTCGACAGCCATCCGGAGGTCCTCTACCGGCACGAGCCGGACACCGTGCTCCGCACCCTCGACTTCCCGAAATTCTGCGAGACTGCGGAGATCGGCCCGCATCGCGCGAATGCCCGTCGCTACCTCGACCGGCTGACCACCGTGCGAACGCTGAAAGCCGCCGGCTCCCTGCCGATCTTCCGCAAGAGCTACCAGACCGGCATCGCCTTCCGGCTGCGCTCGGCTTGCATCCTCGGCCTGCGCGCCTGCGAGCAGCTTGCTCCCCTGCGTGGCTGGGCCCGCCGCACGCCGATCCCGGACCTCGCCGACGCCGCGGAGCCGGACCGCGAGCCGGTCGTCGTCATCAAGTCGGTGAGTGCGGGCGGCCGCGTGCGGCTCTTCGCCGAAGCGGTGCCGGAGGCCCGTATTATCCTCATCGTCCGGCACCCCTGCGGCCAGGTCGCCTCGATGCTGCGCGGCATCGCGCTCCACAAATTCGAGCGCGACGTGATGGTCGAGGAGATCCTCGGCCTGCCGCAGGCCGACCGCCTCGGCCTGACCGCCGCGCGGCTCGGCGCCATGCCCGAGGTCGAGCGGCATGCCTGGCACTGGGCGGTGCTCAACCAAAAGGCGCTCGACGACCTGCCGCGGGCGGCCCGCGCCCGGGTGCTGCGCTACGAGGATCTCAGCCAGGCGCCGGTCGCGGTCGCGCACGACCTGCTAGACTTCGCCGGCCTCGACTGGCATCCGCAGGTCGGCCGCTTCATCGAGAGCAGCACACGCGCCAGCGGGGTCGACCGCTACTACAATACCACCAAGGACCCGGTCGCCGCGATGAACCGCTGGCGGCAGGAGCTCTCGCCCGAGGATCAGCGGCGCGTGCTCGCGGTCACCGAGCAGACCGAGGCCGGCCGGCTGTTCGCCCCCGCCTAATCGGATCGCGGAGGGGCCTATGGTCCCGCAGCGTGAATTCCATCGGCCAGCATCCGACCCGAGGGCAGCGCAGCCGGCGACAAGCTGGTATGGAGCCGCGCGCCCCGACCGTCGCGGGGCAGGGGATGCCAGCTTGCCCGACATGACGCCCGCCACCGCGCCACCCCTTGGTCCCCCCCTTGGGCCCACCCGACCGCTCCGCCTGCTCACCTTCAGTACGCTCTACCCGAACCCGGCCCAGCCCAATCACGGCGTTTTCGTCGAGAACCGCCTGCGCCACCTGGTGGCGAGCGGGGCGGCCGACAGCACCGTGCTGGCGCCTGTCCCCTGGTTCCCGGGCCGCACCGGCCGCGACGTCCGTGCCTTCGTCAGCGAGCAGCGCCACGGCCTCGCGGTTCATCACCCGCGCTTCCTCGCCGTGCCCGGGCTCGGCATAGCGACCAACCCGATCGCGCTCTACCGCGCCGCGCGCGCCGCGCTACAGCCGCTCGTCGCCGCCGGGCTCAGCTTCGATGCCATCGATGGCCACTACCTCTTCCCCGACGGCGTAGCCGCCTGCTGGCTCGGCCGCGACTACGGCGTGCCGGTGGTGCTGACCGCGCGCGGCTCGGACACCAGCCAGCTGCCGGACTATGCCATCCCCGGCCGACTGATCCGCCGCGCGATCCGCGATGCCGCCGCGCTGATCGCGGTAAGCGCAGGGCTGAAGGAAGGCCTGGTCGCGCTCGGCGCGCCGGCCGAGAAAGTGACGGTGCTGCGCAACGGCGTCGATCTCGGCCTGTTCCAGCCCGTGCCTGACCGCGCGGCGGCGCGGCGCGAGCTCGGCATGGTGGGGCCTACCCTGCTCTCGGTCGGCCACCTGATCGAGCGCAAGGGCCACCACCACGTCATCCGCGCGCTGCCGATGCTGCCCGAGCACAGCCTGCTGATCCTCGGCGAAGGCCCGGAGCGCGCCGCGCTGCAGGCGCTGGCCGAGACGCTCGGCGTGGCGGATCGCCTGCGCATGCCGGGCACCCGGCCGCATGCCGTGCTGCCCGCCGCCTATACCGCGGCCGACGTGCTGGTGCTGGCCTCCTCGCGCGAGGGCTGGGCGAACGTACTGCTCGAGGCGATGGCCTGCGGCACGCCGGTGCTGGCGAGCCCGGCCTGGGGCTCGCGCGAGGCAGTGACGGCGCCCGAGGCCGGCCTCGTGATCGACGCGACGACGCCCGAGGCGATCGCCGAGGGAGTCCGACGGCTGGCCGCCACGCCACCTGACCGCACCGCGACGCGCCGCTACGCGGAGGCCTTCAGCTGGGACGCGACGACCGCGGGGCAGCTGGAGCTGTTCCGCCGGGTGGTGGGCGTCACCGCCCGCTGACCGCCTTTCCCTCGATCAGCCCGGCATAGGCCGCGAACATCACCTCCTGGTCGTAGTCCTGCTCGGCCTTGGCGCGGTTCGCCGCGCCAAGCCGCGCACGCAGCGCCGCATCGTCGAGCAGCCCGGCGAGCGCATCCGCCAGCGCCGCCTCCTCCTTCGGCACGACGAAGGGCCGGTTCTCTTCCGCCACCATCACCGGCACGTCGCCGACCGCGGTGGAGGCCACCGGCAGCCCCGCCGCCATCGCCTCCATCACCGAGAAGGGCATCTGCTCGGTGTCGGACGACAGCGCGAAGACGTCCATCGCGCGATAGGCTGCCGCCGGCTCCGGCACGTGGCCCGGGAACAGCACGCGATCGCCGAGGCTCAGTTGCGCGATCAGCGCCTCGAGCTCCGGCCGCGATCCGCCATCGCCGATTACCACCAGGCGGAACCTGACTCCACGGTCGCGCAGCAGCGCCGCGGCGCGCAGGAGACGGCCGATGTTCTTCTCCGGCCGCAGCGCCGCGACCGTTCCGATCAGCGGCCCCTCACCCGGAACGCCGATTTCCGCGCGTGGCCCATCCGGGCGAAAGCGCGCGAGGTCGAGCCCGTTCGGCAGGTAGTGCAGCCGCCGCGCCGGCAGCTTCCAGAGGTCGCGCGCATAGCCCAGCAGCAGCCGCGACGGCAGGATGATTTCGCTACGTCGCAGGACCAGGCGGCGCATCAGGATGCGCTGGCGCTTCTGGCCCTGCGCCTCGTCCGGGCCGAAGCCGTCCTCCATGTGGACGTGGTGCAGCCGCGGCGGCAGCTTGTTCGCCATCGCCCATTCGATGCTGCCCCAATTGCTCGTCACCAGCGCATCCGCCGGCTGCTCGCGGCAATAGCGCCGGATGACGCGCAGGTTGTGCCAGGTGTCGCCCTTCTTCAGATCGAGCTGCGGGAAGGTCACCTCGACCTGCGGGCCGAGCCGCTCGCGGCAGGCGAGGTTGCCGTCCATCGCGATGATGCGGTGCCGCCAGCGCTCGCCGTAGCGGTTCAGCAGCGCCGCCGCGCGCACCTGCGGCCCGCCGGTCGCAAAGGTCGAGAAGACGTGCAGGATCTCGAAGCGGCGCGCGGCCATCTCAGTCTCTTTGAAAAAATCGAACTCGCGCAAGAATGCCTCTCGAGCAGCCGCGCTCTCCTTGCTGGAATTCCGGGCTGAGGGGCATGCTTCCGCGAACTCTCAGGCCGCGTGGATCGCGATGGCGCGGCGGATGAAGGCGGCGCGGTCGGCCTCCGGCTGCCAGCCGAGCGCCTGCTTGGCGCCGCTGCAGTCGAAGCCAGCGCGCAAGCCGCGCGAGACGAAGTCGCGCTTGGACGGCGCCGGCACGGCGCGCCCGGTCGCGCGCTTGATCACCCACTTGCCCATGTCCTCGGCCCAGAGCCAGGTCGGCGATTGCGGGTGGAAGCGCAGCGGCCGCTCGAGCGCGCGGCCGAGTTCATCGAGGTACTCGCGCGCGCTCATGCGCACGTCGCCCACGATGTTGAAGGCGCGGCCCTCGATGCCGGGCGCGCGCATGGCGCCCTCGATCGCGCTGGCGACGTCGTCGACCAGCACCCAGGGCAGCGGGTTGCGGCCATCATTCCAGCCGATGCAGTGCTGCTCGGCGTTGAAGAAGCCGAGGCCCGAATGGAAGGGCGAGGTGCCATCACCCACCACGAGGCCCGGCCGCAGGATCACCACCGGCAGCTTGTCCTGCGCTGCCATCTCGAGCAGCCGGCGATCGGCGATCGCCTTGGCGCGGGCATAATCGGCGCGCTCGGCATCCTGCGGGTCGGGCGGCGTCGCATCCGTCACCGTGCCGGCATCCGGCCCGAGATAGAGCGAAGCGATCGAGCCGACATGCACGAGCCGCTTCAGGCCGCGCGCGAGGCAGGCACGCGCCACGGTCTCGGCGCCGCCGACCATCGCCGCATTGATCGCCTCGAAATTCGCGCCGCCGCCGCCATGGGCGAGGTTGACCACGATGGGCGCCCCGCCGATGGCCGCCTCGACCGCCGCCTGGCTCGAGATGCTGCCGCGATGCACGGTGACGTGCGGGTTGGCGAAGATCGCCGGCAGGTTGGTCGCATTGCGCGCCATGACCGAGACGTTGAGCCCGGCCGTGACCAGCCGGCGGACCAGCGCGGTGCCGATGAAGCCGGTGCCGCCGAGCACCGCGACGTCGGGCGTCGCCGGATGCGGCGCGGGCTGCTCGGCGGCCGGTGCCGGTTGCGCCACCGGCGCCGCCAGCGGCCGGAAGGCTTGCTCGGCCGTGCGCTCGCAGGTGCCGACAAGCATGGCCCCGAAGGCCGCGTCGCATTCCGGCGCACGGCCGGCATCGAGCGCGGCGTGGAAGGCGGCGATGCTGCCCTTCATCGAGAGGAAGAAGGGATCGGTCCGACGCTTCAGCTTGGCGGTCGAGAGCGCGTAGTTCGCCAGGTTGCCGATGCTTTCGGCCATCAGCGAAAGCCCGGTCCGGCTGCCCGAGGCGGCGTTGTCCACCGCCTCCAGCCAGCGCGAGCGGCCATAGGTGAAGAAGCGGTTGCCGAGGATGTCGGCGACGGCGACGCCGTCGTCGCAGATCACGCTCACCTGCCAGAACGGGAATTCCTGACCGACCGCGAAGCGCAGCTGGGCGGGCAGGCGCTCGCCCTGCAGCGAGAGCTCGGCCGAGGGGTAGAAGGCGACACCGGGTGAGATCTCCCGCCCCGGCCCGGCCTGCGCGGTCACCGCACCAAGTGGGCCGGCGAGTGCTGCGATCTGCGACAACGGATGCACCGCCTGCTCGAGCAGGATGTTGAGCGGCCGGCGGAACATCCAGTGGCTGAACTGGCGCGAGATGAGCTGGCGGAGCGGCACGTTGTAGAGGCAGCCGACAAAGCGCGGCTTGCCCAGCCGGCGCGCCTCGACCGCCTGGCGCAGCGCGGCGAAGGCCGGGTGGTAGACGAAGTTCTGATTGACCCCGAGGGCCGCGCCGCCGGCCGTGCTCGCCCCCATCAGCCCCTCGCACTCGGCGCTACCGGTGGCCAGCGGCTTCTCGAGCAGCACCGGCTTGCCGGCGGCGAGCAGCTCGCCCGCGACCTTGGCATGCAGGTCAGGCGGCACCAGGACGTGGGCACGATCGAAGGCATCCGCCGCCAGCGCCTCGGCGACCGAGCCGAAGGCGCGGGGCGCGCCACCCTTGGCGAAGCCGCGCGCCAGCCGCTCGGCCGCGGCGAGGTCGGGATCGATCACCGCCGCCAGCCGCACCCCGGCGACCTCCTGCAGCGCTTCCGCATGAACCCGGGAGATGTAGCCCGCACCAACCAGTGCCACTCGTTGCATACTCAACGCCCTTCCCGCATCCGCCACGCCATTGCCTGCCTTCCGGATCGTATTCCCAGTTCCTGTCATGCCAATACAGGACCCGCCCGGCCCTGTGTCAGGCCGAGGGAGGGAACCTGTCGTGGCCGCGTGCGGAGCGGTGTCCTTCCCGCCCTTGTCGGCAACCACCCCGCCGTGACGGAGGGGCCGCGCTGGGTATCGCCGGATTGGCCATGGCGTCCAGCGTCGCGACAACGAAATCCATAGCCTGACCAGCCGAAGCGGCCAGCAGCAGCGATCCGCCAAAAGAGTCCGGCAAGGAATGCCGCGTCAATAGCCATGGCTTGGCCTGCCATCGGTGCTGGCACGGTTCCGGGCTTGGCTCTATTGGCTGCGCACAGCGTGGATGATGCAACGCGGCATGCGTAGCGCGCCGGCCAGGGCCGGGGTCGGCAGGCGCCCGCCGTCACCAGGGATCAGCCGGACGCATGGAACAACCCCAGACCGCCGCGGCGCCGTCGACGCAGGGTCTCGGCCGCCGTGTCGGCATCGCAGCGCTCTATGCGATCCTGCAGCGCATGCTGCTGCGCGGCCTCGGCTTCTTCAGCACGCTGATCCTGGTGCGCCTGCTGGCGCCGGCGGATTTCGGCATCGCCGCCCTGGCGAGCGTGGTGTGGGCGACGCTCGACATGCTGACCGCGACCGGCTTCGGCTTCGCGCTCGTGCGGATGCAGGATCCGCGCAAGGAGCATTACGACACCGCCTTCACCCTGACCGCGCTGCGCGGCGTGGTGCTGGCCGGCATCCTGGCGGCCGCGGCGCCCTGGCAGGCCGAGTTCATGCAGGAGCCGAAGCTGACCGCGGTGATCCACGTCATCGCGATCTCGATCCTGATCGGCTCCTTCGTCAGCCCTCGCCTGTTCCACCTGCAGCGCGAATTGCGGTTCGACCTGCTGCTGCGCCTCGCCGTGCTCGGCAAACTGGTCGCGATGGCGGTCTCGATCCCGCTCGCGCTCTGGCTGCAATCCTACTGGGCACTGGTCCTGGGCAACCTGGTCGCCGCGCTGGTCACGGTGCCCTACAGCTACTGGCTGGCACCCCACCGGCCGCGCTTCACCCTGGCGGCCTGGCGGGACCTGTTCCATTTCTCGAAATGGGTGCTGGCCAGCAATCTCTGCGTGCTCGCCGACCAGACGGCGATGACCTATGTCGTCGGCCGGGTGCAGGGCGTCTCGGCGATCGGCCTCTACCAGGTCGGCCAGCAGGTCGCGATGCTGCCGATCACCGAGCTGGCGGCCCCGATGCAGGCCCCCTTCTACTCTGGCTTCTCGAAGATCTATCACGACCTCAAGGAACTGCGACGCCAGTTCCTGGCGGCCCTCGAGCTGCAATGGATCGTGCTGCTGCCGATGACCGCGGGCATTGCGCTGACCGCGTACGAGGTCACCGGCATCTTCCTCGGCACGCGCTGGCTGGAGCTGGTGCCGCTGATGCCGCTGATCGCCTTCTTCGGCCTCGCCGACTGCTTCGCGACCAATACCCTCAATATCTTCCGTGTGCTCGACCGCCAGGCCCGCATGGTGATCAGCTGGTTCATCCTGGTCGGGATCCGGCTGCTCGCCCTGATCTACGCCACGCTCGAACACGGCCTGCTCGGCGCGACCTGGGCGATGCTGCTGACCGCCCTCCTGTACATGGTCGTCTGGCAGCACCAGGCGAATGGGCTGCTTGACCTCGGCCCTGCCGACATGGTCCGCGCGCTCTGGCGCGGCAGCCTCGCCTGCCTGCTGATGGCCGCCGCGGTGCTGGCCGTCCCCGGCGACATCGGCGCCCGGCTCGGTATCCCGGTCTGGCCGATGCTCGTCGCGCTGCTGCTCAAGGCGCTGGTCGGCGCCGTCGTCTATGTCGGCGTCCTGCTGCTCTGCTGGCGGCTCGCCGGCCGGCCGGATGGCTCCGGCGAGGCCTATGTGATCCGCTGGGGCGGCGAGATCCTGGGCCGGCTGAGATGGCCGGGCGGCCGTGCCGCAGCGCTGCCGCAGGGGAGGCCCGGCCCATGATCCTGGTCTTCGAGATGACCTGGACCGGGCTGATCCATGCGCCCGGCAACAGCGCGACCGTGCAGGTCATCGCCCGTGCCTTCCCCGAGCAGCGTATCCGCATGCATGCCGAAGCCGAGCACCTGGCGGCACTGCGGGCCGACACGGCGCTGATGGCGCTGCCCAATATCGAGTTGGTGGAGATCACGGTCGCGCAGGAATTCCTGCACCGCCCCGCCGTCGTGTCCTGGTCGCGCCTAGCCCAGGAATTCCGCACCGTGCGGGCGGCGCTCGGACAGGTACCGCGGGACGAGCCCTGCCTCGTCGTCCTGATCTCGACCACCGCGACCGGCAGCGTCGCCGCCGCCTGGGCCTGTCGGCTGTCGGGGCGGCGCAGCGCGGTGCAGATCGGCCTGCACGGCGACCTGAACGAGGCGGTCGGCTGGCGCTCGCGCAACCCGCTCGTGCGCGCGGTCGATTTCCGCGCCACCCTCGAGGCGCGGCATCCGGTGCCGCTGCGCTTCCTCGTGCTCGAGACGGCCATCCGCGAGGCCATGGCCGGCTTCGCGCCGGCGGCCGCGGCGCGCACCGACGTGCTGCCGCTGCCGGTTAATACCACCGAGCTCGCCGCGGTGACCGCAGGCCGCCTCGAGGAGCCGGTGCGCTTCGGCTTCGTCGGCCTCGGCACCGCCGACAAGGGCTTCGGGCATTTCCTGGCGATCGCCGCCGCGGCCAAGGCGCGCTGGGGTGGGCGCGTCGAGTTCGTCCATGTCGGCCGGGTGCCGGAGGACTGGGAGGGCGCGGCGGCCGGCGGGAACACCAACCTGCTCGCCCAGCCGGTCACCCGCGCGCCGCTGCCGCGCGCCGAGTTCCTCGCCCGGCTCGGCGGCCTGCACTACGTGCTCCTGCCCTACCGGCGCGGCTACTACGACCTGTCCGCGAGCGGCGGGCTGATCGACGCGCTGACCTGGCTGAAGCCGGTCATCGCCACGCGGGTGCCGCTCACCGAGCAGTATCTCGGCGAGTATGGCGATATCGGCCTGCTGTGCGAGGACGCGGCGGGGCTCGGCGCGGCGGTGGATGCGGTCCTCGCGGCGCCGGATGCCGCACGCTATGACCGCCAGGTCGCGGCCCTCGCGGCAGCCCGCGAGACCCGCGCGGTCGAGGCGCTAGCGACGCGCTACCGGGCGTTCATCACGGCCGGCTTCCCGGGGCTGCTCGCGCCGATGGCGCCCGGCGTGGGGCCGTAATCTGAGGGAGCAAAGGCTGTATGAATGCCGCCCTTTTCGCCTCCGCCTGCCTCGGCATCGTCTGGCTGGCGATCTGGACTGCCTTGCCCAAGCCCTACACCAAGCCGACCTGGTGGCCCTGGACCTGGTTTCCCTTCGACATGATCGAGGATGCCGTGGCCAAGCCAGGGGAGGAGGCGCCGCAGCAGGAGAACGCCTCGCCGTCGCGCCGCTGGCGCGACCCGATCCCCGCCCCGCCACAGGTCAGCGGCGCGACCACGACCGTCGCAGCGCCTGCCGTGCGCGAGCCTGCCACGCCAGGTTGGCGGCAGCGCGCGGCGCGGGGCCCGTCCGAGCCCCGGCGGCGCGGCTAAGCCGTGCCTCGGTTGCATTGCCCGGCACGACCGGGCATGCATGCGCGCCCTCGATCCGCCCCCCGGAGACACGCTTGCCCGACACCCTCCCGATCGAGCAGCCGACGCGCGGAACCCGGCCGAATGCGCCTCCGCGCATCGCCGTGCTGATCCCCTGCTACAATGAGGAGGTGGCGATCCCACGCGTGGTCGCCGCCTTCCGCGTAGCCCTGCCGGGCGCCACCATCTACGTCTACGACAACAACTCGCGCGACCGCACGGTCGAGGTGGCGCGCGAGGCTGGCGCGGTCGTGCGCACCGAGCCGCTGCAGGGCAAGGGCCATGTGGTACGGCGGATGTTCGGCGACATCGAGGCCGACGCCTATGTGCTGGTCGATGGCGACGACACCTACGAGGCCGCCGCCGCGCCGAAGCTGATCGAGAAGCTCTTCGACGAGCAGCTCGACATGGTAACTGGCGTGCGCGTCACGCAGATCACCGGGGCCTATCGGCCCGGCCACAAGTTCGGCAACGCCATGCTGACGGGGATGGTCCGGCAGATCTTCGGCGACCGCATCTCCGACATGCTCTCGGGCTACCGGGTCTTCTCGCGGCGCTTCGTAAAAAGCTTCCCGGCACTCGCTGGTGGCTTCGAGACCGAGACCGAGTTCACCGTCCACGCCCTCGGGCTGATGCTGCCGGTGGGCGAGGTGACCACCGCCTACAAGGACCGTCCGGCGGGCTCGACGAGCAAGCTGCGGACCTATTCCGACGGCTGGCGGATCCTCAAGGCGATCATCGCGCTCGTGAAGCGGGAGAAGCCGCTCGCCTTCTTCGGCTGGATCGCGGCAGCGCTCGCCCTGCTCGGGCTGCTGCTCGGCCTTCCCGTCGTGCTGACCTTCCTCGAGACCGGCCTCGTGCAGCGGCTGCCGACCGCGGTGCTGGCGACCGGGCTCATCCTGCTGGCCTCGCTGTCGCTCGCCTGTGGGCTGATCCTCGATACCGTCACGCGCGGGCGGATGGAGGCCAAGCGCATGGCCTATCTGGCGATTCCGGGGCCGGGGGCCTGACCTGTCAGCGTGTCAGCCCATGACATTCTCGGGCCAACTGCGACCGACATGGAGCACGCCCGAGGCGCTTTCCTGCGAGTTCGAGCCGACAGCGCAGTCAATCGTAACAGTCAGCCGAGCCTTCCGATTACCCACGGATCGTGTCACGCGGCGTGGTGTAGCAGCGTTGCCTGGGCGGGCTGAGCCGCCGGTCAGTCTGCCATGGCGGGCAGGCTGACGGTGGCAGTATCGCTCAGCGCGCCGATGGTCTCCAGCGTCATATAGCGGGCCCGTTGCGTGGCCCATTCGTCGGATTGCTCGAGAAGGATGGCGCCGACCAGTCGGACGACGGCGTCCGCATCGAGCAAGATGCTGACGACATCGGTGCGGCGCTTGATTTCGCCTTTCAGCCGCTCGGTTGGAATGGTGCTGTGGATCTTTGCGCGGTGCTCGCGCGGGAAATCCGTGCAGGCCAGCACGTCCGGCTCGGCGGTATCCATGAGCGTGGCGAGCCGTGGCACCTTGGGGCGGAGCTGATCGGCCACGGTGCGCCATTGGGCGTGGGCTGCGGGTGCGTCGTCCTGGGCAAAGGCAGTGCCGATCCAGGCTGAGACGATGCGGCGTTGGGTCCTCCCGGCATGGGCAATGGCGTTGCGCATGAAGTGCACCCGGCAGCGCTGCCAGGTGGCGTGCAGAACCTTGGAGACGGCGGCTTTCAGCCCCTCATGGGCGTCGGAGATCACCAGCTTTACGCCGCGTAGCCCGCGCCCGCCGGCGATCCGCTCCGCTCATCGCAGCGCCGCCAGCGCCCGCACGCCCCGCTCGATGCTTCCGTAGACGCGGTCGAACATGGCCTGGTCGCCATCGACCGGATCGGCGATGTCGTGGCCATCGGTCAGGTCACCAAGCTTGACGACCGGTGCGGCGAGCTCGGGATAGCTGTCAGCCACGGAGATCCGGTTCTTCTCGTCGAAGACGACGATCAGCCCCGCGCCCTCGGCGTCGCTCGACGCCAGATAGCGCGAGCGGTGGGGCCGCAGGTCGATGCCCTGTGCCGAGGCCGCCGCAATGCCGAACTCCGGCGTCGGGCGGCCCGGCCGCGGCAGCGTGCCGCAGGAGCCGACCGGGGGAGCCCCAGCATCGCCCGACCAGTGCCGGCGGAGCAGGGCCTCGGCGAAGGGGCTGCGGCAGATGTTGCCCTGGCAGACGAAGAGCACCGGCCGGCCCGCGCCCGCGGCCTCCCGCAGCGCCGTGGCCACCCGCCGTCGCGCCAGCGCTCGCCGCAGCGCGAGGCTGCCGGGCACGCGGGTCCCGATCTGCCGCAGCACCCCGGCCGCCTCGGCGCCGATCTCGGCGAGCCCAGGCATCGGGTCGTCACGCACGATGGTGTCCTGCACCTCGCGCCCGGTCAGCCAGCGGGCGGGCTCGAGCAGGCGCCCGGCCAGCAGGCCGAGCACCGGCCGGCCTTGCGCCCGGGCCTGGCTCACCTCGGAGAGCGTCGCGCGCAGGTCGGGGATCAGGTTGCGACCATAGATGCCGGCGGGGTAGCTGGCCTGCGGCTCCTCGACCCCGTTGACCAGCAACCGGTACCAGAACCAGGGGAAATCGACGCCGAGGGCGACCGGCAACGGCATCGAGCCCCAGGGCCGGGCATTCACTTCCAGCAGGATCCAGGCGCCCGTGTCCGGGTTCCGCTTGAACTCGAACATGGCCAGGCCGGTGTAGCGCAGCGCGCCCACCATCGCCTCGCAGGCCTGCAGCAGCGCAGGCGTCAGGGGCGCGCTGATGCGGTAGTAGCTGCCGCCATCTTCCTCCCGCACGCGGTGGTGCTCGAAAGCCTGCAGCACGCGCCCGTCATGGGCGAGCAGCGAAACGCCGAGCCCCTGGCCGGGGAAGAAAGCCTCGGCCAAGGCGCGCTCGGGATCCAGCTTGGGCAGCAACGCCGCGAGTTGCGCGGGGTCGCGGAGCACCTGCACCTTGCCGCGCTGGTCCAGCATGTCGAGCACGTAGGAGTGCCGCGGCTTGACGACGACAGGACTGCCGAGCCGCGCCAGCACCGCCTCGGCGGTCTCGCCCGGCTGCGTCGGGCCGCCATCGGCGACCGGCACGCCGACCGAGCGCGCGAGCTCGCGCGTCGCATGCTTGTCGAACAGCACCTCGATCGCGCGCTGGTCGGGGATGGCGAGGCGCGTCAGCAGCGCCAATTGCTCGCGGCTGCGATGCAGCGGCAGCAGCGCGGTCTCGTTGCAGGGGATCACCAGGTCGTATCGCTCGGCGCGCAGCAGCGCCTCGGTCGCCGCCAGCCACTCGCTGCCGTCCTGCATCCAGGGCGGCAATCGATGGATGGCGGCGATGTAGCGCGAGCGCAGCGCCGGCGCGGTGAAGCGCCCGGGCACGACATGCACCGTCAGTCCGCGCCGGCCGAGCGAGCGCACCGTGGCCAGGAAGCTGCGCGTATCGTCGCCCAGCACCAGGACCTTGCCGGTGCTCATGCCGCGACGGTCCCAGCCCGGCTACGGAGCGCGTTGGCAACCTGGGTGACGGTCAGACTGCGGCCGCCCAGCTCCCGGTGGAAGACCTCGAGATAGCGGTCGAGGGTCGTCAGAAACGCGTCCCGCTCGGCCGTATCGCGGGCGTAGCGGGTGGCCCCCGGCAGCAGGGTGGAGCTGTGATAGGTCAGCATCAGCAGCCGGGCGCCGGTCGCGACGGCGGCGCGGGTCTGTCGGATCATGTCCTCGGCGCTGTGGCCTTCCGGGCTGAGCCGCAGGCGCTCCAGCAGGCCGAGCCGGGCGGCGATGGCCGGCAGGCGCAGCTGCAGGCCGGCAGGCGAGGCGATGTGCGGGAACAGCCGATCGCCCAGCCGGGCCAGCCGGCCGACGAAATGCACGGAGAGCGGCAGCTCGACCAGCTGCGGCGGGGCCAGGAAGGGGGTGTTTGGGAACTCCGAGAAGTCCGGCCCACCATCGCCCGTAAAGCTCGTATAGGGCACGACGCTGGCATCCACCTCGTAGCCGAGTTCGGTCAGGGTGCGGGGCGTCGCCGGGCCGAGGCCGTAGCGCCCGGCCTTGTAGACGACGGGGCGGCGGCCGAAGGTCTCAGCGATGCGCTCGGTCAGGGTTGCGAGCTTCCGGCGCTCCAGCTCGGGTGGCAGGTTGCCGGGGTAGGAATGCCGGGTGCTGATCTCCTCGACCACCGGCGGCGTGACCCAGGGGTGCAGATGGGCGCCGATCTCCGCCTCGCCGGCCTCGAGCCAGGGGCGCAGCACGGCGACGGAAGCCGCGGTATCCGCCACCGGGTAGTCGATGACATAGGTCGGCACGACGCCATGGGCCCGGAAGATCCGCTGTGCCAGCTGCTGCTGGGCAATGTTCTCAACCGCGGTGCTGTTCGGGTCGAAGGGCGCGGACCAGTCGAACTCCTCCTCCGTGTCGATCACCACCACCAGGGTGAGAGGCCAGGAGGTGGGCGGCTCCAGCCTGCGCTGGATCGGGAAGCCGGCGAAGCGGGTCATCGCCGGGCAGCCTTACGCACGCTGCCGCAGGCCGGCAAAGCTCCGGGCGGCTACCCTGGCCGGCAGCTGCAGCCTTCCCCATGGCAGTGCACGTGAAGAATAATCAAGACTGAAGGGAAACACGCTCGCCGCCTCGAACCACCTAGCCAAGTCCCGGTATGCGCGAGGCCTGGGCGGGTGGACAAGCCGTTATTTGATGCCGTGACTGACCGTTTTGGAAAGGGGAGCCGAACCGGTCTCGTGGACGCCTCGAGGCTTGCGGCGGAGACGCCCGGGACGCCGGGAGGCAGGATCCCCTGCCCGTCGGAGTTCCAGCGGCGGGTGGTGGAGCCGGTGCGATCGAGACGCAGGCTCGCGAAGCTTCGCCGCGCGTTCGACGGGATGCCGTGAGGATCGGACCGTCAAGCGGCGCTGAAACTGCCGCGGACGGTGAGATAGAGGCTGTAGGCCAGCCACTTCACGCCGAAGGCCACCAGCAGCGCCTCGCGCGCATAGTAGCCGGCGGTGGCGAACTGCCCGGCGCGCGCCAGTTCCTCGGCCATGGCCTTCAGCACATAGCCCTTGTGCCGCCGGGCATGCGCGCGGATGGCGGGCGAGCGGGCGAACAGGATGGCGCGGTCGAGTACGCGGATCTGGAAGACCTGCTTCTCCAGCGCCGAGACCGTGGTCGACATGCTGGCCTTGCTCTTCGGGTCCGGGATGTTGTGGCGCGAGACCACGCCGGGGCGATACTTGATCAGCCCGGCGGCATCGATCGCGCGCAGGTAGAAGTCGCGGTCGCACTCGTAGCGGATGTTCTCGTCGAGACCGCCGATCGCAAGGAACAGCGCGCGCCGGACCACGGTGGTGTTGAGGTGGCAGAAGCCATGGGCGCGCAGCAGGTCGGGCGGCGTCACGCTGTAGGCGCCAAAGGCGTCGAGCGCGTGCGTCGCCTTCAGCGTCTCGGCAAGGTCCTCGATCCAGACCGTGCGCAGCACCCGCTCGTCGTTTCGGAACGCCGCCTGGTCCGACAACAGCAGGTCGACCGGCCGGTCCGCGGCGCCGATGATGCCGGCCAGTCGGCCGAGATAGCCGGCGTCGGACCAGGCATCGTCGTCGTCGAGGAAGGTGACGTAGTCGCCGCTCGATGCCGCCACGCCCATGTTCAGCGCATGGCTCTGGCCGTGGCCGCGCGGCGAGATCGGCAGGTGGATCACCTGCAGGCGGTCGCCCGCGGCATCCCAGATCGGCTGGTATTCGGGCAGGAAGGCGGGATCGCAGCCGTCGTTGACAACGATGACCTCGAGCTTGACGCCGGTCTGCGCCAGCACGGACTCGAGTGCGGCGCCGAAGAGTGCGGGCCGGTTTCGGGTGGGGATGATGACGCTGAACTTCATCGCAGTGCGTGTGCCTTGCTGACCCGCGGGTGGGGAATGGCGGTGGGCCTGGAGCGGCGTGTCGAATCTCCGGTTTGGCACGCCGCTCGGTGATCTGCCCTATGGCTCAGGGACAGCGAAGCAGGGCTTGGGGCAGGGCATGTTCACCACGTCGAAATCGCTGGTGAAGGCGGCCGCGATCGGCAGGTTGTTGGCCGCGAGCAGCAGGGTCAGCAGCAGCACCGCGGCGGCATAGGCGCGGCCGGCGGGACGCGCGACGGAGAGGTGCGGCGCGAGGCCGGCCGCCAGGCCGAGCACCAGGAAATGCGCATGCGAGGTATAGAGATAGAGGCTGCCGCGGAACTGGAAGTCGAGGTGCAGGACGAGGTTGAAGGCGAGCGCCGCGGCAAGGCCGAGCGCGATGATGCGGTAGCGCCGGTGCATGAAGGCGCCGATCGTGCCGGCCGCGAGGAAGAGCAGCCAGAGCGGCGCCGCGATCGCGCCGAGCAGCGGGAAGTTCCACTCCCGGAAGTCGCGCATCTGGATGTTGCCGGGTAGCGTCACCCAGGTGTAGTGCGGCATGACGAAGCTGTGGACGAGGAAGGCCTCGAGCACCTCGAGCAGGCCGACCTTTTCTCCCTTGGTCCGCAGCCAGTAGACCTCCTTCAGCGCCTGCACCGGATCCTGCAGCGCCGCCAGCAGCGGGCGAAACCAGAGCAGAAGGACCAGCACCGCGATCGGCACGGCCAGTATGAGGCCGAACCGCACGCAGCGCAGGATCGCCTGGCGCAGGCCGCCCTGATGCCAGGCCAGCAGCGCCTCGGCGAGGAAGCTCTGCACCACGTTCGTTATCGTGGTGCCGAAGGTCAGCACGCCGGCGACGTAGGGCAGCACGCGGAAGCGCCCGGGATCGTCGAGCCGGGCCTGCGCCACCAGCCAGGTGAGCACGATCGTGAAGCCCGCGACGCCATAAGTCTCGACGGTGATCGAGACGATGAGCTGCGTGCTCGAGACGGCGAAGAGCGCCGCCAGCAGGCCGGCGAGGGGCCGCTCGATACCGGCCTTGCGCAGGAAGAGGTAGCACAGCACGACAGACGCCGCGCCGAAGCCCGCGATGACAAGCGAGGCCGCCGACTTGGCATCCAGGCCGAGGGCGAGCAGCGGCCAGGCCAGCGGCCGCAGCGCTTCGATGAGTGGGTGCTTGAAGCCGATGAAGTTCTTCGAGCTGGTCGCCAGGGCCTCGACCGTCATGTTCGGGTCGAAGTCGAAGGCGAGGTTGTAATAGTCGAGGTACTCGCCCTGGGCGAGCCGCCAGGCCAGCGCGCCATAAACAGCGAGGGCGATCGCGCCGATCATGGCAGCGAGGCGACCGTCCGCACGTGTCAGCGTGGCAGTCGGCAGAGGTTCTGGCGTCCGCAGCGGCAGGTCGGCAAGGCGGGTCATGGTGGTTTCCTTGGGCGCCGATCGGCGGCTGGTGTGGCCTGCCTGCACGATGTCCTGCGGCACCGCGAACCGCCGGGCGGCATGGTCGGGACGCCGAATGATGGGCGACCGTCGCCGGCGGGCGAGTACCATCAGCGCTTCGGGCCTGGCAAGCCTTGGCCCTCAGCCCTTCAGCGCATAGACCAGCCGACCCAGCCATTCGCGCAGCATGTACCAGCTGAGTGCCCAGTAGTCCGGGCGCGGGGTCCAGCTCGCGACGCCGCCTTCCGGCCGGAAGGCCGTGCGCACGGGCACCGGTGTCACCGGGAAGCCAAGTCGGCCGAACGCCTCGACCGCCCGTGGGAGATGCCAGCCATGGCTGACCACATAAGCCGCGCCGATCCCCTCGGCCCGCAGCGCGGCTGCGCTGAACTCGGCATTGTCGTGGGTGTCGCGGGCGCGCGGCTCGATCCAGCGGGCCGGCCGGCCGAAGTCGTCGGCGAGGCTGCCGGCCATCATGACGGCGAGGGGAGGATCGGTGGGGCGGCTGTTCGGGCCGCCGGTGACCAGGATCGGCAGCCCAGTGCGCCGAGCGAGCGCCGCGCCGGCGCGCAGCCGCTCGAGGGTGAGCGGGCCGATATCGGGTCCGGCGCCGCCGCGCATGCTGTCGCCGCCGAGGATGATGACCGCCTGTGGCAGAGGCCCATCGGTCGGGACAGTTGTAGGCACGTCCCTTTCCAGGGAATACCGTAATGACTGGGCGATCTCGGGTGTGGCCAGCAGCAGCAGGGCAAGACCCGTGGCGAAGCCCAGCCACCCTCCCCAGCGGTGGTCACGGAGCGCGAGCCAGGTTGCTATGACCATGACCAGAACCAGCCCGATGGGAGGCAGGAGGACGGTGCTGAGAAGCTGTTGCATGGGCTGGCTTGCTCTATCCAGGTGCCGAGTAGCAGCCCTATTTAGAGTTTCGCCTCTATGGTCGGGTGCGTGAACAAGGAAGACTCTCGAGGACGCCGCGCCGGGGCTATTCCTGCGACACGGAGGGAGCCCTTGGCGGCGTGCCGGATTGCGGTCGTGCGCAACCCCGACATGGCCTCGCTCGGCGAGGCGTGGCAGGCCCTCGAAGCGCGGGCGCAGCCGGTCTTCTTCCAGTCCTGGAGCTGGGTCGGCAGCCTGGCTGCGGAGCGCTACCAGGCGCCGGTCCTAGTGCGCGCCAGCCTCGACGGGGTGGTCGTCGGCCTCGCGCTGCTGAACCGCCGGCACGGCCGGCTCTGCCTGAGCGAGAGCGGGGACGAGGCACTCGACGCTCCCTTCGTCGAGCACAACGCGCCGCTGCTCGACCCGCAGGCACCGCCCGGGCTCGCAACGGCGATGCTACAGGCGGCCTGGCGGAAGGCTGGCGCGGCGCGGTTGGTGTTGAGCGGCGTGCCGCCCGACCTCGCCGCGGATCTGGGGGGCGTGGCATTGCGGTCGCAGGAGCGGCAGGCTCCCTATGTCGACCTGGCGGCACTGCGCGAGCGGGGCGGGGATTATCTTGGCGCGCTCTCGGCCAATACCCGCTACCAGCTCCGCCGCTCGACGCGGCACTATGGTCAGTGGGGACCTCTGCAACTCGAGCGGGCGGAGGCGGTCGACGAAGCGCTCGACTGGCTGGCCGCGCTGATCGCGCTGCACACCGCGAGCTGGCAGCGGCGCGGCCAGTCTGGCGCCTTCGCCACGCCTTATGTCCGGCGCCTCCACCGGGAGGTGGTGATGGCCGGCGTGCCGCGGGGTGAGGTCGATGTGCTGCGCTGCCGGGCGGGCGAGAAGCTGATCGGTTATCTTTATAATTTCCGGGGCGGTGGGCGAGTGCTTTCGTATCAGGGCGGCTTTGTGCATGAGGATGCTGAGCCGCACGGCAAGCCAGGACTGACCTGCCACCTGCTTGCGATTGAGCGGGCGATGGCCGAAGGCGAGGCGGTCTACGATTTCCTTGCGGGCGATACCCGCTACAAGCGCAGCCTGACGACCGACAGTCAGGCGCTGGCCTGGGTGGAATTGGTGCCTCGCTGGTCAGCGCTCGGCCTGCTGGCCCGGGTCCGGGGGATGAGGGGCGTGGTGCCTGGCCGCTAGCAGGCTGCTGAAATTCACCCTCGCGACTGGCGCCTGAATGTGATTCGCTGTGCTGATTGTGCAGCGAGGATCGAATGCGGGGCAGTGACGAGGTCAGGGGCTCATTGTTCAGCTATGTGGACGTCGAGAAGCGGGTTCGACCGGACCATCCGCTGCGGGTGATTCGCGGCATCGTGAACGCAACGCTGGCTGACC
>Ga0209087_1000033_pt1 | contig 72981 bp, 100 predicted proteins | sample S_130805_EF_Meta_FD_187321 | JGI IMG/M metagenome (GOLD analysis project Ga0209087, IMG submission 187321) | Freshwater microbial communities from Lake Simoncouche, Canada to study carbon cycling - S_130805_EF_MetaG (SPAdes) (version 2) | ecosystem: Environmental > Aquatic > Freshwater > Lake ... | reverse complement strand
GCGCGCGTGGGTGCGCGCCTGCGTGGGCGGGCGGGTGCGCGCGTAGGCGCGCGAGGGCAGGTTACGCTACCGTCCGGTATCCTACTTGCCGGTATCGCTACCCTACCGGCAGGTAGGATACCGGCCGGTATGGACGACACCGCGCGGCAATGTCCGCTTGCGGACACAAGTGTGGCGTGGCGCACCCTTGTGTCCGAAACCGTACAAAAGCCCGACAAAATGAAACCGGCCGGAGCGATTGCGCTCCGGCCGGTTGCGCCTTGCGTCACAAGCGACGCAAGGCGCGGCGACGATGGCGGCGGCGGATCATGGCGCGGCGTTCCTGTAGCGTCACGATGACAAGCCAGATGCCGGTTGCGAGGGTGGCGCATAGAAGCGCCACCACGATGCAAAGCCCTAAGGCGTGCAATTCATCAGGGGAAAGCATCAGGCGGCTTTCCGGTTCTGGACCTTCGCCACAGCCTTGCGCCTCGCCTTCGCCTTGGCGACGTCGCGCACGGTTTCCGCTTCCGCGAATTCCGCCATGCTCGGCCCGTCCGCTTGCGCCGCCTTGACCGCTTCCGCTTCCGTGCGGATCCGCTCCGCTTCCGCCGTCAGTTCGCGGATTCGGTTCGCCAATGCGTCAATCGCGGTCTGGCAATCGGCGACGGTTTCCAGCTTGGCAATCGCGGTCAAGGCATTGCCCAATTGCGAAATAGGCGCGGACTTGACCGGAGCGGAAGCCTCCGGAGCGGGGGCGATTGCATCGGCAAGGCTAGTTTCCGCCTTGGCCAAGGCTTCCGCCGGAGCGGGGACGGGAGCGGGGACGGGAGCGGGGACGTCGTCCGCGTCGTCCGCGTCGTCCGCGTCGTCCGCGTCGTCTTCCCGCGCTTCCGCTTCCGCCTTGGCGCGCAATTCGGCCGCGTCCTTCGCGTTCTGCTTTTCCGCCTTATCGGCCGCTTTGATCTGTGCCGCAGTGCGATAAAGCGGCGAACCGGCGTGACGTTGCAGGGACACGGCCGATGTCATGCCATGGTCCGCAAGCCATGCCTTCAGCGTGGTTGCGGCGGCGTCCGGTTCGGCATGCGAGATGACGGACGCCACGACGTCCGGGTGACGGGCTTCCATCCCGTCCGCGATCTGGCGCGCCGCCTTGCGATAGCGGCTCGCGCTCGCCTTATCAATCGTCGGAGCGGCTTCGAGAACCTTGTTTAGTGCGTCGTCGACTTCAGCGTTAACCCGGTTCCGCTTGTGGGCAATGGCCACAAGCGCCATGGCCAGCGACAAGCCGAACGCTGCGGATTCGTATGCAAGTGCGCTAGCTTTGGCGAAGCCGCATGCTTTGGCGAAGGACAGGGCCGGAGCGGCCGGAGCGGCGGAAGCGGTGTTTGACTTGCGAGGCATGGTTGAAAGCCTTTCAACTTAGGAAATTATTCCGATACAGCACCATTGCTATATCGAACACATAGCCTGCGCCTATACTTTGATGACTCCAACTAGACTTAACAAAAAAGTTTTTTTACTTCGCCCAGGACAAGCCGAAGGGGCTAAGTGCTTGAAATTGCTAGGTTTTTACCCATGGGTAGATGCTTTTACCGCCCGAAATTTTTTTTCCGCGTCCTGCAGTCCGACTTTCACTTCCGCCGAAATTTTCGGTTTCCAAGTGCTAGCACTAGCAAAAAGGCCGGGGAACGGGTCCCCGGCCAAGCTCCCTAGGAGTTACGATTCCGCTTCTGAACTTCGTCCCAGAACATCGACCTTCGAACAAGATCCCAGAACTCACCGTCTACTTCTACGCCACCTTCTTGACCGCAAGTGTGATCGACGTGAACCCGACTATCTCTCCGGTCTCGCCCACGACCTTCTCGCGAATTCCCTCCTGGGAACCCCTCCACCGAAAGCGTTCGGTGAATTCGCGCAAGTTCACAGGCGACACAAAGGCCCGATTTCTGCAGAAGTGCCGGTAATCGGAATAGAGGGTGTCGACCAAAGTGAAGGTATTCGTACCGACCGCTGCCCCCACCAACAGGTGTCCCTCTTCGAGGCAGCGGTCGAAGTAAAAACGGACTGAGTCCGCGCTCCGGGCCATCTCGTTGACGGCCCTCTGAGAGGACGGGGGCATCACGTAGCCCTTCATCGCCCTCAACCCGCGAATGCCCTGAACTGCCCAGGCGATGATGGCCGGGGCCTCAAGTTCGACAATCAGTTCGGCATAGCGGGGGATGCGAACCCCCTCCTCGATCTTCTTGTGGAACTCGAAGATGACCCACCGCCGGTCATACCCCCCGTCAGGACTGTCGACCTTGGGGAGCTTGTTGGTCCCGAACCAGTGAGCGCACTTCGGCTCAAGGGTGAACTTGTCCTTGCCCTTGAACTCGACCCCGATCGGGGCACCCTCGACGACCTGCTTGAACAATGCGCCGTCGATGCGCTTGGTGTCCTTCATCTCGGCAACGTGGTTCATGAGCTTTCCGGCCATGGCGACCAGCTCGAACCTCTCGCCAAAGACCTCCGGCCTAACCTCGCAACACGTCCCCGGTGGCATCAGGCCCCGAACAACGTCCATGATGGTCGACTTTCCGGATCCGGGCTCGCCATAGAACAGGAAGGCGCGGTGGTAGGTCGCCGCGACCCCGAACAGCGTGGCAGCCATGGCTTGCTGGAGACATTCGACCCGCTGCTCATAGTCGGACTCCTGGCCCCAATATGACTGCAGCATCTCAAGCCACTTCACGCAGTGGCCATTTTCTTCCGGGTTGTAGATGTACGGGTGGACGTAGACGCACCCAAAGTTCTTGTCGTGAGGAAGAAGCTCAAGGTCCTGGGTCAAATACCCATTGGCAAAGTTGATGCCGGGCACCTTGGTCAGGCAAAGAGCCTTCTCACACTTGCCCTGGAGCACCTTGACGATGCCCACATGGTCGGACTTGCGCTTGGCCGCTGGCAACCGGCCGTAGTTCTCGGAAACGAAGTTCTCAAGCCACTCTCTCCCGACCTTCTGCCAGTGGGTGCCGTGCCACTCCCAGAAGTTCCCGATGTCGAACCGGAACTCGCCACGCTGTTCCAGGTCCTCAAGAGCCATGGCGGCAATTTCTTCGTGACTGTTCCCCTCCCGGTCACCGCCTTGCAGGCTTTTCAGCCTCTTGCGGACGTCAGAGAGAGTGACACGCCGACCAGACCCCTCCACCAGCAGCCGAAGGAGCCTTGTCTGCTCCATCTCGACCATGTCGTCGTTCATGGCGATGCGGGCCAGAGCTGTCTCAAGAGCCCGCATCACGATGGGGGAGTTGTTGTCGACGGCGATTTCACGCAGAAATTCGGCCTCGATCTCGTTCGGCGGCAGCTTGCGGTGCTGTCTGCCGATCTCGTCGAGACCAAGATCCTTCTTCAACTCTTCGGAAAGACCCTCGTCCCACCCATCAGGAAGGGCCTTGTTCTTCGCCAAAACGTCCCGGCGAAGCATTTCGGCGAGCTTTTCGACCGCTTTGTGGGTCGTCACGTCGTCGCCAGCGACCTTTTCGGTGCGCTCTTCGACCCAGGTGACCAGATGCCCCATGGCCTCGAAGAAGGTGCAGCTCCCGCGCAGAATTTCCCACGCTGCCGTGCCCGCAAGGCGAACGAGCATGTTGTCGCGACCGCCAGACGCCACATAGCGCAGAGCGGACGCCTTCTGGGTGACGGCAGACGTCCTGACACCGACGTCAGCCAGCGTCTCCCGCAGCAAACTTTCCCATCCGCGTGGCAGGACAGGGATCCCTCCCCTCCTGACCCACGCCTCCAGGTCGCACGACGACCGGTACGCCGCCCCGGTGTCGGGATGGATCGATGGTGGAATGACGAACTGCCGCCCGGAGGACAGAAAGTCCATGATCTGGTTGCCGTCAGCGTCCTTCAGCGTGAAAGACAACTCTCCCGAATAGGCAAAGACCAGCAGCTTGCCCTTGCGGCCCCACCTCTCGTAGCCCGAGACCGGCAGGATGCGCTCGATAGCGCCAATGACACGGGGATCATCCGTGTCAATGTCGACACCCACCAACCCGGACTGGCGACCGCATGCCACCCCGACGTTGTTGCGGCTGTATTGTGACAGCCACGCAGCTCTGGTGTCCTCGTCTGGAAGCTCATTCGCCCATGTCGTCCACGCGCTGACGACAGGGCGCTTGCCGATCAGTGGGAGAACCGACACTCCGGCATCCCACAATCCCGGCGCAACTGCCCCGAAAATATCGCCCATTCCGTCCCCCATTACACTCCGGTGGTTTCAGCAACCGACCGCAAGTGCTGCAATCTCTTCATGAACTCATTGCGCTGATCCTTGTTGCAGACGTTGTCTAACGTCTCCAAGATCACGCTCTGGAATTCGGAAACTTCTTTCAGCGTATAAATACGTTCTTTCAGAGAGGTCCACTTCTCCAAAAGTGCTGTTTTCGCCTTCAAAACGGCCACTCGATCGCTGGTTTCAGCACCTACAAGGTCGTTTTCCAGGGCTTTCATCTCTGAGATGGTCTTCTCCACCTCTCGAAGCATGACGTCGAACCGGTCGCCAGCCTCGTCAATCCAGTCCGTAGAGGCCTCAATCTTGGCCTCCTGGAACAGTAATTTCCTCAGATATTCCTTCTCTTTTGCGGTATAGGGGCACTCTGGAGCCTCTAAATACTCCTTTCCGATGCCATTTGACGCCAAAAAGACTGCCTGAAGCCGGATTTCAAAGCCATCCGGTAGCTTCGGGTAGGTAGCCATGCTTGGATCTCAAGGATGTGGGGACTCAACCTGACTGATCCCCTACTCGGGCGCAATCAAAGCTCCCAAGGAGTCTGCTCTCCTTTACTTGGTGATGACCTGACCCCACTTTCAACGCCATGAACAGTTACCTCCGAGAATTCCTCATCACGGCAGAGTCGCGGTTTGATAGCGACAGCTCGACTACGTCGATGTCGGAGTGGATCATCAAGAATACTCGACATCGGAAGAAGCCATTCTCGTTTGAAGGTTTCGAATTCCAGCGTCGAATTGTCGACGACATGCACCCGGACTTGTGCGTGATCAAGATCTCGCAGGTCGGCCTGACCGAAGTGCAGCTTCGCAAGAACCTGGGCTTTCTTCGTCGCAATACAGCAGTGACATCGATCTTCACGATGCCCACTGACACGATGCGAGACCGCGTCTCGCAGACTCGTGCGAAGCCGCTGATCGACTCCGAACCGGTCTTCAACCCGCCCAACACCGACAAGCCGATCCGGCAGAAGGGCCTCTACCAGATCGGAGACAGCTTCGGATACTTCACCGGTTCGACGGAGGGTGATGCCACCTCGATCCCGGCAGACATGCTGCTCCACGACGAGATCGACCTGACCGACCAGCAGATGATTGGCCTTTTCCAGAGCCGTCTCCAGGCATCGAGGTTCAAGATCAGGCAGGCGTTCTCGACGCCAACCTTCCACGGCTACGGCATCGACAGTCTCTACTCGGTGTCGGACCAGCACGAGTATCTCTACCGCTGCCCAGGTTGCCGACAGCACCAGATCCCCGAGTTTGCCCCACGCTTCCTGGCTCTTCCTGGTCTCAACTCGGACCAGAGCGACCTCTCGCTGCTGAGCCCGGATGAGATCGCGATGATCGACTTCGACAAGGCACACTGGCGGTGCGGAAACTGCTCGAAGCCGCTCGATCTCACCGACGCCAGCCTGCGCGAGTGGGTGGCCACCTATCCGGGACGACGTTCACGAGGCTACCGGGTCCGACCAACCTCCGTCGCCACCATCACGCCGTCCTACATCTTTCAGCAGCTCATCCGCTACCAAGCGGCCGGAAACCTGAAGGGCTTCCACAACACGGTGCTGGGCGAGCCATTCAACGACAGCAACGCCCGGCTGTCGGAAACCGAGATCCGGGCCGTGATGACAGGACCGGCGGTGCCGGAGATCCCATTCTACGTCCCCTGCTTCCTGGGCATCGACGTCGGCATCGTCTGCAGCCTGATCCTGGCTACGGCAGACACAACCGTGCTGTTCGAGCAGGTGCCACAGAACAAGATCCTCGACCGCGTGGCCGAGCTTCACTCCCGATACACGATCGTGTCGGGCTGCATCGACCGTTACCCCTACACCCCGCTCTCCGAGCAGCTTCGCGATGCCCACCCCGGCATCGTCATGCCGATCCACTACGCCACCGCCCCGAACTCGGCCCCCCTCAAGGAGGTGAAGGACGAGTTCGATGTCGTCACGCACTGGTCAGCACATCGAACCAAGACGCTCGACACGGTTGTCGCAAGGGTCCGCTCCGGAAAGTTCAAGCTGGCTGGCTACGGCAGCCTCCAGAACGTCGTGATCAACCACCTCAGGGACATGGTCCGTATCGAGCAACCGGACGTTCCACCGGTATGGAACAAGATCAAAGGAGAAGATCACTTTTTCCATGCCATGGGTTACATGTTTCTCTCAAATCGTCTTCGTGATGCACAGCTTTACAGTTCAGAATCTGAACGTCGTAGCAACATCATACTGTTCGGCGTCAATGCTTTACAGGGAGCTGATCTATCGCCAAATGGTCTGAACAAGCGCTTAGGCGGTGAGCTGGGCTCGTGGCATTCTTCGACGGTCTTCTGAATATCATCCAGCCGAAGAAGAAGTCGAAGGTCGGCGGCAGCACGATCACGACCACCTATCAGCCGACGAACGCCGCCCAGAAGCTGGCCATTCCGGCGTATCGCGACCACCTCTCCGACGTCTTCACCACCCGGACATCCAGCGACAGCAGGGCACTCCTCAAGAGCCTTTTTCGCAACGACCCGGACATTTCGTCTGCGGTGAATGGCTACCTCACGATGGCGAACACCGAGATGTTCGCCTACGCCGAGACGGTTGAGGGGACGATCGATCCAGAGGTCTCGAAGTCGCTTCAGGCGATCATCAAGCGCCTCACCCGGCAGGTGGATTACACCCAGGGTTTTCAGTTTAAGCAGTCGATCTACCAGCTCAACGAGAACCTTCGATACATGCTGCTCCTGCGAGGCGGCATCGGCGGTGAGCTGGTTGTCGACAAGAACGGAAATCCTGACGGCGTTCGCAACGTGGACCTCTCCACGATTGAGTGGTTCGAGGCGAAGCCCGGCGAATACAAGCCATCGCAGATCGTCTCGGGCCAGCAGACCAACACCAGCCTCGACGTCCCGACCTTCTTCGTCAGCTTCTACCGGCGGGATCCGACAACGATCTACACGGACAGCACGTTCGTCGCGGCCATCAACACGATCGCAGCCCGGCAGCAGGTCATCAACGACCTCTACCGGATCATGCAGAAGACCGGATTTCCCCGGATCAACGTCACGCTGCTCGAAAGCGTCGTCATCGAGAACGCGCCAGCCTCGGTGAAGCTCGACCCGGACAAGTTGAAGACCTGGGTCAACGAGCGTCTCGCAGAGTTGCAGGCGACTTTCGCCAGCATCCAGACGAACCAGGACCTCATCCACACCGACGCGATCGAGGTGAAGATCCTGAACGATCGCAACCCCGGCATGGCGATCGACATCTCCAGCGTGATGGAAACGCTGAACGCCCAGAACCAAGCGGCCCTCAAGACAATGGCGACGATCCTTGGTCGCGGCACCGCTGGCGTGAACACGGGTTCGGTCGAGGCTCGGATGGCAGCGATGTTCGCCGACGAGCTGAATGAGCCGTTGGCCGAGTTCTGGGAGAAGCTGCTCAGCTTCTGCCTACACCAGCAGGGCTTCCAGGGTTTCGCTGTGGTCAAGTTCCGACTTGCGGAGCTGCGTCCCGATCTTGAGTTGGAACCACAGAAGCAGCTTAGAGCTGCTCGTCTACGTCAGGACCTGTCTGACGGCATCATTTCTGACACCGAGTACAGCCTGGAAATGTACGGACGTCTGCCAAACGCAGACGCCCCTCCCCTATCGGGAACCAACTTCCTCACTCCGAAACCGACCGTTTCAGACGTCAGCCCCAACTCTGATCCGCTTGGACGATCTGTGTCACCGGATGCAAATCCAAAAGCCGCTAATGCCAATCCGAAGAAGAGTTTCGGTGCTCCTTCTGCACCGAAGAAGTAACAACTTAGATCTACTACCTTCAATTCACGGGACACCACAGCGGTTTTCTTGAAACAGAAACCTGTTCTCATTATCTCAGCCAGAGCTAAACCGGAGTAGCTACTGATGCCCAGCCAGCTTGTTACCAAGGTGATCGACGGCATCCCCTACCGCATGGTGGATCTCTCGGGCACGAACGACGGTCCCTACATCCCGGCCGATGCAGCTTTTGACGCAGCCTTTGAAAAGAGCGTCGTCGGCACTTCGCGTGATAAGTTTCGAGACGAGTTTTTCAGCTTCAACAACACCACGATTTGGGAGGTGGTTCAGCAGGGTGCAGGCGCTGCTATCACCGTTGCAGGCACTACCGCCGGTTCTCGTTACCTGAATATCGCCACTGGCGTCGGCATCAACGAAGAGACCATCATTCAGTCCAGGCAGTCTTTCAAGATGCCTGTGAAACTGGCTTTCGGACTGTCGATGTCGCAGCGCATCGTCAACCAGGAAGTGTTTGTCGAACTCGTCAGCGTCAACTCGTCTGGTGTCATTGAGACTGACGCCACGTTTCCATCTCCAAACGCGAACAATGCGCTCAACGTTGTTTCCTACAAGTTCGACTCGACTGTCCCAACGTCTGCCATCTACATCACACGCGGCTTTGGCACACCGGAACTGGTTTCGACCTCGACGGCTCTTGTGTCGACGACCGTCGCCACTGGCACAGGCCCCAATTTCCTTCCGGCCGGTGTGTGGGAAATCAACTCTGACATGGAAGAGGCGGTCTTCCAGACCCGCGCCATCGACTCCGTCGCGGCTGTCAACGCTGCTTTCAAGCGGACCCAGAACCTGCCTGACCCGCTCAAGGAGTACAAGATCCGCATCCGTGTCAAGAATCTGAGCACGGCTCCTGCATCGACCACCGACGTTCGCTTTCACTTCTTCCGGCTGCTCGACACGACCCGCTTTACGGTCGACTTCGCGCGTCACATGGGGCGCGCGAACGACATCTCGGACAGCCTTCCGGTCGCTATTTCGAACACTCCTGCGGTCACGGTCGCTTCGGGCACGCTGACGACACTGACGACCTGCACCACGCTCGCCTCCATGACGGCGGGCTGGCTTGGCATTCCCAACACCATTGCGGACGTCGTCTCTGCCGCCCTCACCACGACCACAACCACGGCGGCTATCATTCCGACCGCTGGCACCGAGTATGAGGTGAACATTCCGGTCACCGCTGTGTCGGGAACGACGCCGACACTCGATGTGATCATCCAGGAAAGTGATGATACGGCCACCAACTGGTTTGACGTCTACCATTTCCCCCGCATCACTGCGGTGGGGATTTACCGCTCGCCCAAGCTGGTCCTCAAGGGCAACCGCATTCGCTACGTCCAGACGGTTGCCGGTACGACCCCGTCTTTCACCCGTGCCGTCAACCGCCTTCAGGGCAACGCAACCGGCATTCTGCCGATGCGGCGCATTCTTGATCGCGCCGTGTCTCTCACGACTTTGAATGCCGCTACGGCCAACGTTCAGGCTCAGGAATGCCGAAACGTCCAGCTTGCGATCAACATTGGTGCAGTTACCACCACGGCTCCGGCTCTTCAGCTCCAAGGGTCTGATGACAACGGAGCAACTTGGTACAGCATCGGAACTGCTCTGACCGCAGTGGCTTCGTCAACGGTTCAGCTTACAGTCAACAACGTCAACTCTGAATTAGTTCGAGCCGTAGTCAGCACTGCTGGTGTCGGTGTCACCGCTGGTTATGTATCACTCAAAGTGTTTTGACCATGTCGAAAACCGGAGAGTGTTACTGGATAGACCAGTACGAAACTCTCTGGCTTGCAGAGAGCTTCGTCGATAACGACGGAGTCGTGTCTACTACACAGACGATGATCGAAGCTGCTCCTGAAGTCTATTCTTAAATGCACCTTCATTTTACTGTAGTTAATAACTACAACTCACAAGATATAACAGAACTTTACTTGAAACAGGAACCTCGTCCCATTATTTCCGCAAGGCCATAGCCTTGGGTCATTGCGCGATGAAGCAGGTAGCCATTACGTCAGATATTCAGAGCCGACTGCAAGTTGCAGTCGGGTCGGAAATCGACGTCAGCAACCTCGCAATCTACGAGGCGATCGCCCTCAACACCCGCCCGGTGCGTAAGCAGCACCCGATGTACGTCGGTGGGACGCACACCAAGCACTTCCTGGAGCAGATGGCGGCTGCGGTCGGCAAGGAAAGCCTGCCTCTCCAGATCCAGCACGACGCAGGACCCCTCCCGGTCGGCCGTATCTTCTACGGCGAGGTGATCGACTCCCCGAACGGCATCAGCGAGCTTCGCGTGCTGTTCTGGGTCGACCGGACCAATTCCGACATCGTCAATCTCGTCGACAACGGCACCGTCGATCAGGTGTCCGTGTCAGTGCTGCCAGCCAAGGTCACCTGCAACATGTGCGGGTTCAACTTCCTTGGCGATACCGCCACCATCGACAACGTTTGGACGGGTACGTGCGATCAGGGGCACGTCATGGGCACCGATGGTGCCCACGTCATCATGAACGATCTGAACCGCTGGTTCGAAATGAGCCTCGTCGGCCAGGGAGGAATCCCCGGTGCTCGGATCGTCCCACGCACCGGGGCTCTGCTCGCGGCAAGTGGGAGTGACCTTCCCTTCCTGACCCTCACGCTCTCGTCCAATGAACTGGAGAAGCTGTCCATGGACCTCACCAAGCTCATCTCCGAGCTGACCGACAGCAAGGCCGAAGTGGTCGCCCTCAAGGCGTCTCAGGCCACGCTGACCGAGCAGCTCGCCACTGCGGCCTCGTCCATCGCCACGAAGGATGCCGAGATCGAGGCCCTGAAGGCCCAGATCAAGGATCCCGCTGTCGACACCACGGCTGTCAACGCGCTTTCCGACATCGCCAAGCATGTCCTGGCGCTGACCGGGGATGCCACCGGCACTCCTCCGGCCGAGGCCGACAAGATCGTCGAACTTGTCAAGACGACGAAGCTTTCGATCGCTCCTGCCTCCTCGAAGGCCGCTGACGGCAGCGAAGACGGCAAGGAAGCTCCCCTGATGCTTGCCGCCTCGGCGTTCAAGCGGCGCTAACCTGAGAGGTCTGACCCATGCCCACTCTTCCCTTCCACAACATCGTCACCCTCAAGGGTATTCACTTCGATGACTTCGAGGTGACGATGAACCTTGCCACGACCATCACCAAGTCCGACGAGGGCAAGGCCGTGTCGTTCGACACGGGCGCGGCAAACAAGGCCAAGCTCGCGGCTGACGGCGACGTTCTACTCGGTCGCCTTGAGCTGGTCGAAGTCCGTTCCAGCTCGCAGGTGCTCGGGACGGTCGCCCTGATGTTCATCAACACCCTCCCGGTCAAGTCGGGCTCGACGGTCAACATCGGTGACACCGTCGTCGGCGCTGGCTCTGGCGAGGTCAAGGCCGGGACGGCGAACCCTACCGACAACATCGTTGTCGAGAAGATCAGCTCCACCCAGGTCGTCGTCTTCAAGCGCTAAGGAGCCCCACACATGACCGCGCCCCTCAAGTCCCTGACCGCGATCCAGCGTGTTGCGCCCGAGGCGCTTCTCGCCGGGATCAAGAACGAGTCCCGCAGCGCCTCGGCAGAAGCCGGGCAGAACCTGCTCAGCAATGCCGCTGACTACGGCCTGGAGCTGCGTGACTACCTGCGCCTCGCCATCGACCCCCGCAAGTCGGAGCGCCGTGGCGACTTTGGCGACCTGAACGGCTACGAGGCAGCTTTGCTGTATCTCGGCCTGCCTTTCAAGGACGACTTCGACAGTGGCGTCACGCTCGACCTCGCTTCGGACACCTTCCAGACCTTCCCCGGCACCCGCGCGATGTTCCCCGAGGTCATCGACGATCTGGTGCAGTGGAAGTACCGGCAGGACCAGTTCGAGGTCGTTGCTCCGATGGTCGCCCAGACCCGCACGATCGCCGGGAATGAGCTGCTGACGACGATCGTCAACGACAGCCAGGATGACTACACCCTGATGCGTCCGATCGCCGAGCTGGCGACCATCCCTGTCTGGTCGATCCGCACCACCCAGCAGTCCGTCAAGATGTGGAAGATCGGCGGCGGCTACAAGACCTCCTACGAGTTCTCACGCCGTGCCCGTCTCGACATCCTGACCCCCTACGCCAACCGCATCAACCGCGAGCTGGAGCGCTCCAAGGTTGCTGTCGGCACCAGCGTGCTGGTCAACGGCGACGGTGTCGTCGGAGCCGCCCCGGTGGTCACCCAGTCGTCGTTCAACAGCACGGCGATCGGCACCGCGACCAACAACGTCCTCTCCTACAAGCACCTTCTGGCGTGGCTCGTTGCCCGCGCCCAGGCCGGTACTCCGGTGGACACGGTGGTCGGCAACTGGGACGCCTACATCCAGTGGCTGCTCCTGTTCGCGGTTCCGCTGGCGAACGGCGGCGGTGACATGACGGCTGCTGCCAACATGGCCCGCGCTGGCTTCCAGATGGGCGGCGTGCCGATCCTCCAGGGTCAGGTGAACTTCGCCATCTCCTCGACGGCGACGGCCAACCAGCTCCTGGGCTACTCCAAGGCCGACACCATGGAGGAGCTGCAGGAGGCCGGTTCGCTGATCAGCGAGGCGGAGCGCGCGGTCATGAACCAGTCGGTGACCTACACGAAGTCCGAGGTCTCGGGCTTCCGCCTTGTGTTCCCGGACACCCGCTCGATCTTCAACTTCGGCGCGTGATCCACATTGGCTCCAGGGCTTTTGCCCTGGAGCCATTTTCATGAGGGATCTCCATGGCCAAGCTGCTTGTTGAAACTCGTGGCGACTATCAGCTCGTCGATTTCGAGAGCAACACACTCGCCCAAGCCCACCGTCCGTCTGTCGTACCGGCAGGCGGTTTTTTTGATGCCGAAATCCAGAACCGCAGGTTGACTCTTCTGGCCGAGCTTGCCGATACCGCGACTGACGAGGACTGGGTGGAAACCCTGGAAGCGTCTGGCGAAGTGACATTGGCAATCGAGGCTTTCAAGTCGATGCACGCCCTCGTCATCGTCAAGAAGACCGAGCCGGTGAAGACTGCGCCTGCCTCAAGGCGTGGCTCGAAGGTTAGCTGATCATGGACGTTCTTGTCGGGACCGCCGCCACCCTGCGTGTGGACTTCAACGGCCCGGTAGGGACGCTTTCTGCCGACGCGAGTTCAATATCGTGGCGGCTGTTCAATACTGCCGGGGTGCAGATTGGAAGCACGACCTCCGTCGCCAACGCGGCGGGGGTCGGTTCCGTCAGCATCGAGGTGCTGGCCACCAATCACACGATCGATGCTGCCCGCCGCTTCGAGAAGCGCACTCTCGTCACGACATGGAAGTGCGGCGGCAAGAGCTACGCTGACCGCACGACCTACCGCGTCATCCCGCTCCTGAACCACTCGGTCACGGCCGACGATGTGCGGACCCTGCTGGGCCTCAACGAGGACGAGCTTCAAGACACCGAGATCGACATCACTGCCGCCTACTTCCGCTTCGAGGAGGACGCCACTCAGGCGGCTCTGGAGACGGCGCTGGCCAGCGGCACCATGAGCGAGGTCCGGGCCAACAGGGGCATTGCCGCTGATGCTGCCCTTGCGATCATCCCGTCGATGCCTATCCGCACGACGCAGACCCAGGCCAATGGGGAACTCCGCAGCGAACGGTTCCGCACACCTCCGGACTTTTCCGCGCTGGAAGCCACTATCCGCAATCAGCGGTCTGAGGCTCTCACCGCAGTGGCGTCGACCGAAACCATTGTTCCCAGTCTGCTGGTTCTCACATCGCCCACAGACGTCATCACGGGGTAAGCCGTGTTCACGCTTCAGCGGACCAGCAAGCGGTTTTCCGATTGGCTCAAGACTCAGGACGGTCGCGAGTTTCGAGGCACCATTCAGCCGCTCAAAGAGGGCAGCGTATCGGCATCGACCTTTGCCGAGGGGCGCTACATGCTCCACGTCGCCGTCAACGAGCCGGTCACCGCCGGTACGGTCATCTTTGATCGCTGGAACAGGCCGTTCCTGGTCGGCAGCCATGACATTCGCAGGGACGCCCGGTCGCACAAGCTGTTCGTGATGACCGACTACGTCTCGTGGACACGCTCCGTTCCGCAGACCGACCTCGTCACCGGCTTGAAGAAGAGCGAGCAGGAAGTTGAACTGGGTCCGATCTGGTGCGCGATCGAAATCTTCGGCCGCGAGGAGGTTGATCGCGCTGTCCACGTCGGCTTTGACCGATCCAAGGTTCTGACCGGTTCCCCGATCTTGCTCAATGACAAGATCGACGGTCGCATGGTGCGTCGTCTCTTCAACGTGTTCGGGGTGTGGAGTGGCGAAATCCAGTAGGCCGGGTCCACCCGTCCGAGGGTCAAGCACCCTCCCCGACATTGTCCGTGTCAAATTCCGCATCGGTGATACGCGAGCCGGTGGGCGGCAGTCGGACGTCCAGGGCGGGCTGCTGAATGAGCCTCAGGTCCAGGCGTTTCAGAAAACCATGCTGGACGTCATCAAGGTGCGCGCCTCTGGCCGCATCCAGGCGGCGTTTCGCAGATCGCTTGACAAGATCGAAGACGACATCCGTCAAGATCTTGATGACTTTGCCCAGATCGCCCTGAGGTTCGCGACCAGTCAGGAAAGTCCCGAGCGTGGAACCCTGAAAATCGCCCCTCCCCCGGTTGCGCGCACATCGGGAACGGCCACTTTCAAGTCGTTCATTCGAACATCGAATGCTGACTTGCGGGCTGCGGCTTTGGACTGGCCATCCCTGACCAAGCGCTGGATGGATCAGAAGAAGAACAGAACCTTCTTCGTCGGCAAGGGTGCGGCTCTAGGCCGAAGAGGAGGTCTCAAGGGCTTTCTTGGTCGAGAGCTGGGAAACGCCTACCAAGAGCTTTTTGATCCTCGCATCGTGCTTCGAACAGAGAACGAGAGAACTGACAAGGGCACCGTGCGGGAACGGGTTGCTCGCATCACCGTGTCATTTTCGCAGAAGAACCCGGCTCTCGCGAGAGAGATCCAGGGTCTTGGCAAGACCGGCGTGGATGACTCCGGCATTCTGGAGTCGCTGTTCGCCGGTCGCGATGACGTCATCCGCAAGCTGGAAAACCGAGGCAAGGGACGTCGCCCAAAGCGTCCATGGGTCGGGGCCTTTGCCCGCTTTTGGCTGGTGAACCGCATGCCGGAAGTGGCAAACAGCTCTCTCAGCCAAAACATCGCCCGCCTCAAGAGAAGCGAGTTCTGACCCATGTTCAACGTTTCGCGGATCGCGGTCATCAAGTTGATCAACGACACTATGCAGAGTCTGACGCCACCCACCGGCATCGGACTTCAGTACATTGACTGGGATGATGCTTCGGACATCCAGGATGTGCCGCCCACTGACCTGATCGGTCTGAACGGCTTCGCCATGACGGACCTGGACAGGGTCCATGACGTGATGTTTGGCGTCTCGGTGGCCAGCTACAACGACCCGAACCTGTTTCGCGTCAGTCGCTACGCTGACCTCTTTTACCGGACTTTGAAGACCGGCTCTTACTTCTCTGTTTGGAATGCTGACACGGCGCAGAAGATCGGCAACATCACGCTCTATGCCGGAACTTCTGTCTCTCCGATCACGCGAGCTGAAAATCGCGCGATGCAGAACATTGTTGCTAAGGGACGTCTGGTTCTGACGACTTGAGGTCCAGCGTCGGCCCTCCTCCTGCTCGATAGAGGAAGTGTAGGAGATCTCGGGTCCCTTGGTTTTGTTCGGACAGCCCAACTTCAACCAAGTATGTGACTTCGGCTGAAAGACTGCGGTGATTGAATTCGGCTCTCTTTTTCAGAATGTCGTACATCGCATCTGAAACTGAGATCGAAAAAGTCCTCTTCTGCATCACGACATCCCACTAATGCTAACAGCCTACTTGTTGAACAAGTGGGATTTGATGCCGATATTGCAAGCGCACAAGTTTCATTCCTGCCTTGGAGATCCCTATGCCCGGCAGCGCAAAGACTTCCCAGTTTTTCTTCTCCACCGCCACGGTTCTGGTGGGAACCCAGTCCGAGCAGCTCACGCTGAACACGGCAGCCAACAGCATCGGCCTCGTGAAGAACGTGGCGGTCGAGGCCGATCCCGGCACCGTCGACCTGACCCAGGGCATCATGAACGATCTCGTGATGACCATGGTCAACTCGATGAACATCAAGGTGAGCATGGAAGTGTACGAGTACACCGCCAAGAACCTCGCCTACGGCCTCTCGCTCGACGGCACGGGCTCCAACTACGCGGCCAACGCCAGCTCCTACACTCTGGCTGCTGCCGTCGCAGCAGCAGCGACCACCCTGACTGTCGCCACGGACTTGACGACCACGTTCACCGCCGGTTCGTGGATCTTCATCCAGGAAGGCACGGACGACGTCATTCATCTTGCCCGCGTGGTTTCCTCGGCTTTCTCCTCGCCGAACACCACGATCACCTTCACCGGTATGCCCGTTCCGACCGGCATGTCGTTCACGACCGCTGGCCGCGTCGGCAAGCTGAACAAGATCGACTTCGACCCGAACGCCGCCATGGTCTCGCTGTCGGTTCGCATCCTCGGCACGCTCGCCACCGACAAGCGCCCGATTGGTCTGCACTTCCCGAAGGTGAAGGTGACCAAGGGCTTCTCGATGCGCTTTGCTGCCGACAACTTCGGCAATCTGCCCTTCGAGTTCATGCCCTACTCGCCCATCTCCACCGACCCCGGCTACAACGCGCAGTACAATCAGCGCATGCACGTCTTCGTGCCGTGATGATCTTCAAGTAGCGGCTCTGCCCTCGGTCGTTACTTGTGATAGACTGCCCTCGCGATTATATCGCGAGGGCAGTTTTATTTTGAGGGCACCATGGAAGACAAACTCGAAATACAGGTTCTTACTTCAGACAGTACCTCAGAGACACGAACCGTGTTCATGAGCTACGGGCTTCTGAACAGCCTTACGGGGCTCATTGGAGATCCTGACAGAGCAGTGATGTTGGAGACGGATCCGGAACTCTGCAGCACCATCGTGACGGCTGTGTTTGTTCCTCGGACTCCATCCGGAAAGATCAACGTCAAGCTCGAAGATTACGACCCCCCTGGTCTCACCACCACGGAAGCAGAGAAGCTGTTCGACTGGGTGAAAGGGCATGTGGTCGATTTTTTTACGCGAAGGCTCCGCAGCTCCCTAAAGCTGATGGAGGACCGAAAGGACGAGCTGAAAGCAATCGGGTCCTCACTGGTTGGCTTGAGTCCCGCACCTTCGAAGACATGATCGTGTTCACGCTTGGAGTAAGGCCCAGTGCTCTTATCGACATTTACTGGTCCCACTCCCTGCGTGATCTACAGACTATCACTCGGTTGCGTATGGAATACGAGATGGTGAAGGCCTCATCCTTCACCGAAAGTCTCGCTGAGATCGCAAAGGCATTATTCCCGAGCGATGAGAGCAAGCGAGCTAGTGGGAACGTCATCAGCAGCGTCGATGACGCTATGGCTCTAGCAGCGGAGATCAACGCCAGTGGCTGACGACATCGAAATTGGCATTGGCGCAGATGCCACTTCCGCAGTCTCTGGCATCAACAAGATGGTGCAGGGCCTCAACGACGCCGTCAGGGCGGCGGGGAGGCTGGAGCAGGTCTATCGAAGCATCAGTGCTCAGGCAGCGCGGGGCAACGAGGACGCCATTGCTCGTCTGAAAGACCTTCGCGACCAGATCAAGCTGGAAAGCGAAGCTCTGCAGGTCCGCAAGTCAAAGGTCATGCAGACGGAGAGTGTTCGCGGACGCGGCCGGACACTTGCCGATGACAGTCTCGCAGACTTCACCGTCCAGGCCTACACCAAGGGCTTCAACGTCAACAACAAGCAGATCGAGGCCCGCATCCGGCAGGCCGCGAGCAAGGCTGCAGAGCGCCTCGTAACCGCCACCGCCGAGGCGCTGGAGGCGCAGCTCAACTCGACGAAGATCGCCACCTACGCCAAGCAGCTCCGCAACAGCACTCCGGAAGCGCGCAACGCCTCGATCATCCAGATCCAGGACCGAGAGTCCCGGCGCGTGCAGCAGTACGGCGGCTATTCCTCGCTCGCCGAATATCAGGCTGCCAAGGATGCCGAGCGGAATGCAAGGTATCTTGAGCGCGTTCGGACTGCCACACTGGCGAAGCAGGATGCTGAGTACAACCGGGCGGCAGCCGCCCGGATGCGTGAAGAGGCGCGTGTTAATCAGCAGGAAGAGAAAGGCAGCTTTTCCAACCAGAGCCTGAGGAAGGGAGAGCTGCTTCGCGATCGTGCGGACCGCTTCTTCGACTATGGTGGTCTTGGCGCTGCGGTCCTGGCCGTGACTAGCATGACTAAGAACTTGCTTGATCTTGACGACGCAATGCTGCGGTTCCAGGCGATCACCCAGACTTCCAACCTGGAGATGGTGACCTTCAAAAAGAACATTCTGGAGATGGGGCAATCTAGCCGCTACTCTATCAAGGATCTGACGGAAGCCGCCATCACGCTGGGCCAGACCGGTCTGTCCGGCAGTGCCGTCACCACGGCACTTGCTCCGATTGTTCAGCTCGCCACGGCGTCGGGGTCGAACATCGGTCAGTCGGTGGAAGTCGTCACTGCCGCCATGGGTGCCTACAACATGGAGGCGTCTCGCGCAGGCGAGGTCGCCAATACCATGACGGCAGCCCTGAACCTGACCAAGCTGACGATGCAGCAGCTCTCGCTGGGCATCCAGTACGCCGCCAACGTGGCGCGCGAGAGCGACATCTCCTTCACCGAACTGACGGCGGTCATTGGCGGTCTCGCACAGGCCGGTATCCGCAGCGGTTCGACACTCGGCACCGGCACCCGGCAGCTCATCCAGGAGCTGTCCGCACCCGGCGACAAGTTGAAGAACATCCTGAAAGAGCTGAACATTCAGCTCGGCGACATCGACATTCGGGGCAACACTTTCACCGGGGTTCTGGAGAACCTGCGGAGCAAGGGCTTCGGCACTGCAGAGGCTCTTCGTGCCCTTGACCTGCGTGCTGCTTCTGCCTTCTCCGCACTGGCTGGCCAGACCGACACGGTCAAGCGCCTTCAGGAAAGTCTGCTGTTGACCAATGCGGCTGCTGAAGGGTCAGCGACAGCCAACCAGAGCCTTTCGGCGTCCTTCACCCGGCTCAACAACACGATGGTCGGATTGGCTGACAAGGCGTTTGGCCCCGTCATGACGGCCATGAAGGGCGCTACGGACGGTGCAAATGCCCTGTTCTCGGCTCTTGGATCAAGCGAGTCTGTGAACAAGATCGTGGCGTTCGGCGCGTCGGCTGCAGTGGGTGCCATCGCTATCTCGCAGTTGGCTCGTGGCATGAGCGTTCTCAGTGCTGCGATCTTTGGTCTTGGGACTGCCGGAACTGCCCTAGCCTTTGTGAATACGGGTCTCGCCGCTATCGCCACCAACCCCCTGGTCGTCGGTGGTGGTCTTGCCGCCGTTGGTCTTGCCGCCGTGTTGCTGAGCGGATCCAGCGCGGCCGAGAAGCTGGCAGAACGCCTCGACCGTGTGAAGAAGAGCCTCAACGATCTGCAGTCCAGCCAGATCCAGACACAGGCCTCGCTGCAGACCCTTGAGACCATGCTCGACAGCATCATCCGCCGCCGGGACAAACTCAATGAGGACCCTCTGCTGCGCCGCACGGCCATCATCGAGGCCCAGAAGGCATTCGAACAGTGGGGCCTCACTGTTGATGCCACCTCAACCAGCGTCGACAGCCTGATCAAGGCTCTTCAGAGCCTGCGCGGCGTCATGCAAGAGGACATGACCCGAAACCTCAGTCAGCAGCTCATTGACCTTGAGATCAAGTTCAAGTTGCTCAAGCAACAAATGGCTGAAGACAAGGTTGGAACGGTCAAGAACCTGTTTTCTGCTGCTGGCGGAAACATGTTCAGCGGAGACCGTAGGACTTTCCTCAGCTCGCAGTTCGGTAGGCTTGGTGTCACGAACGGCGAAGACATCATGAATTTCATGATGCAGAACCCTGACAACATGAACATCGGAGACGTCAGGGGAACGTCGAACAAATACTTCACGTCTCTGCGCGATGAGCTGGACAGGGTTAAGGGAAACATCCGCAACATCGAGCGCAAGGATGTCATCGACGCACCCACCCAGGCCGAGCTGGACCGCCTTCGTCAGGCCGAAGTCCTGATCACTGCCCTCATCAAGGAGCTGGGAGATTTCGTCAGCCGGGCCACGAACCTGCAGGGCAACATTCGCCAGCGGGAAGAGGCCAGCCTTGCCGGACGCGCTTCTACCATCCAGGACGGTGCGACCTACAAGGGTCTGATTGCTCGTCGTGACGAGTTGTTTGGACAGGTCACCTCCGGAGAGCGCGTCATTCTCTCCAACGAGAACCTTTCGGCTGGTCAAAAGGCGAATGCAATCCGTGACCTTCGCGCGAGCGTGGCACAGGAAGTTGAAGCAGTAACAAAAGAACTGAACACCTACACCGACGAGTTGAAGAAGTCTGGAGTTAACGAAGAGGTCATTCGACGTGCATTCGATGCCTTGACTGCACAGCTCAAGGCCCTTGCCGATGGCGTTACTGGAGCTATCGACCTCAAGAAGACGGAAATCAGTGAAGGTTTGCTTGCCAATCGTCAGCAGAAGTCCAGGCTGGACCGTGAGCTGCAGCAGAATATGCGGATTCTGCAGACCACGACAGACAAGGCAATTTTCGATGCCGTCGATCAGCGAATTCAGCAGATCCTGAAAGAGATGGCTGCCAACTCCGCATCGACCCTCAGGTTCGAGATGGGGCTTCCCCGCAAGCTCAGCGCTGAGCAAGAGCTGGCGGTGCAGGAAAACGCGGATGCCTCGATCCGCCGTGAACTAGACTATCTGGAAAAGCGCAACGAGATCGAGAAGCGCCGCATCGATCAGTCCCTCGCTGCTGAAGACCGGATGCTGGCCGCTCAGCGTGCCGAGATCGATAAGCAGATAGCGTCGATGCAGAAGGAGCTGAACGACCCGCGCACGACCGAGGAAAAGGCCAAGAAGCTCAAGAGCGCGATCGAGGCGTTGATCGAGAAGGGCATCCAGATCCTGGAGCGCCAAGGTGAGATCGACGTTCGCCGAAGCGTGTCGAAAACCCCCGAAGGCTACAACCTCGTGCCCGGCGTGATCGACAAAGGCACGGTTGCCGGACAGATCGTCGATGCGCTTCGTGGCCTGCGCCGTGAAGACCTAGCCGGAGTTGCGCTGGGCTTTGGAGCTGCCGAAAGCGGCTTTGACCCCAGCGCACGCAACAAAAGCGGAGCGACGGGTCTTTTCCAGTTCATGCCCCAGACATGGGATCGGTTCGGACGTGGTGGAAACATCAACAAGGTCGAGGATCAGGTCCGGGCCTTTGTCGAGTACGTCGACATTCTCGGCAAGGTCTTTACCGACAAGACCGGAAGGATAGCCACGCCTCGTGAGCTTTACGCCCTGTGGCAGCAGGGGGAAGGCGGAGCTGGTCGCCTCTTTTCTGCGAACCCGAATGCCAGTGCGTTCGAGACCCTCGCTCCAGCCTATCGGGATCGCAACACTGCGGCCAAGGCCATCACCGGCAACGGTGGCACTCTCGACATGACGGTCTCTCAGTTCCTCGAAGTGGTCATGGGTCACTTCGACAAGTCGGTTGCGAAAAACGGCGGCAAGATCGTCAAGACGACAAACGATGTCGCCACTGAAGAGGCTCGTGCTCGTACCGAAGCTGGTCGAACCGGCTACGGCCAGAAGGCGGCAGACGCTGAGAAAGGTGTGTCTGACAAGATCTGGGAAAATCTGAAGAAAAAAGCTTCTGAGGAAGACAAGGTCGACATGCGAAACATCGAGAGCAAGCGCAAGCTGCTCTCCCAGTCGTTCGACCCTGGCGAGGCTCAGAAGACTCTCAAGGAGATCCTTGATCTCTATAAGCAGATGGCTGAACGCGCCGTCGAGACCCTGAAAAAGAGCCCCGAGTTTCAGGGTCTTTCTGCAGACCAGCAGAAGGAACGCATCAGTGAGATCCGCTCCAAGTACCGCGAGATGGCGGAGAGAGAAGCCCTTGGTGGAGCGGCAACGGCGGGAAAGACTGTCTCAACCAAGGACAAGCAGGAACTCGATCGGCTGAAGAAGCAGAAAGAGCTGATGGATGAAAATCGCTCCGGCTATTCGGCCGAGGAGTACCGGTCTGTCGAGAAGGCTTTGGAAGCACAGCAAAAGAAGGTCGATTTCGCTGATCGTGAGTTGAAGCTCACCCAGGAGTTGGCGACCGTCAACCAGACGATCAAGCAGATCACGGAAAGCGGTCTCGGCACGGAAAGGGAGCTGACTGATTTGACAGCTCGAAAGGCCGCGCTGGAACGTGAAGTCGGAGAGGCCAAAAAGACGTCTGCAATCGTCTCTGACTCTGAGGCCCGGAAGGCAAGCGGCGGCAACATCGGCAATGCCCTTTCCGCAGGAGCGGACAAGTTCTTCAAGGGCAACGGCATGAAGACTGCCACTGGCGAATGGAAGTCCATGACCGAGCAGATGTCCGACATGTGGGGACAGGCCCTGGGTTCGATGGACAGCTCTTTGTCCACGCTGTTCGTGAACCTCGCCAGCGGCACCATGAAGGCCAAGGACGCCTTCAAGCAGTTCGCCATGTCGGTCATCCAGGACATGATGAAGATCGTGTCCCAGGCCCTCTCCAAGCAGATCCTGGCGGCACTCTTCGGTGGAGCTGACAGCAAGGGCAATTCGATCTTCGGTAGCCTTGGAAACCTTTTTGGTGGTGGCGGTGGTGAAGCTGCGGCTGAAGGCGGTGGCGGGTTCTTCAGCGGGATTGGGAGCTGGTTCTCTGGCCTCTTTTCCTACAACGGCGGAGCAATGCGCTTTGCCGGAGGCGGCATGATTCCCCACTACGCCGGAGGGGGAGCAGCGTCGAACCGGGATAGCCAAATGATCATGGCTCAGCCGGGTGAGTACATGGTCCGCAAGACCGCTGTCGACGCCGTGGGTCGCGACACGTTGGATCAGATCAACAACCTCGGCCCCAACAAGGTGTCGAAACCCGGCCCGATGCCGCAGCCGAAGCAGCCAAAGCCGAGCAACGTCAACGTCTGGGTGGTGTCGCCTGAGCAGGTTCCGCCGCCCAGTCCCCGCGACATCATCGCCACCGTCGCCCAGGACATTCAGAACCGGGGCACCATTCGCCAGCTCGTCAAGCAGGTTTCAGTGGGTCACGTTTGATGCCGAATTTTGATTTTCCCTACCACAAGGTCACGGATGAATACCCGGAGAGCAGCATCATTCTGCGCTTCGGTCGTGGCTACCAGTTTGCATCGAAGCCGCGTGGGCCTGACCAGCTCATTTTCCATCTCGAATTCCCGGTGATGTACTGGTACTTCAACGGCACAACAATAGATCGCACTGTCAAACCTCAATTCAACTTTGCATTCTTGCAGGACTTTTATGAGTCAGTGAGGATGTACGACACGTTCACCTACACCCACCCATCCCGTGGGGTGCAGACCGTGCGGTTCCAGAAACCACTTCCGCCGGTCAAAGGGATCAGCAACGCGGTGATCTACGAGCCAACGATCTCCCGCACCCGGCACGCCATTGACGCCTTCAACATCGATCTGATCCAGCAGCCATGACAGCTCCCAACGCACAGCTTGTTGAAGCCCAGAAGCTCACCTCAGACGCTCTTGTCGACCTGTTCGAGGTGTTCCTGGTGGGCGCTCCGAATGGGACCTACGTGCGGTTCACGAACGGCAAGAGCGTGACGTGGCAGAGCAAGACCTACGAGGCGCTGGGTTGCAAGTTCTCGACCGTCAGCCGCACTGCGGAGCCAGAGCGCAGCCGCCCGACACTCACCGTGATCAACCCCTTGGGCATCTTCAACAGCTATGCCTTCAAGGGGTATTTCGAGCAGGCGACGGTGATCCGAAAGCGCGTGCTGTTGCAGCACATCACCAGCAACACAGCTTTGAGTGACGACACCTATTTCTACATTTCCAAAGTCAAGGAAATGATCGCCGACCAGTCGGTCTCGTTCGAGCTTAGAGCCCTCAGCGACGGTCCGGACCTGATGATCCCGGCTCGTGTTTTCATTCCGCCAGACTTTCCGTTTGTCACTCTCTAGGTTGAAAGCTTTCAACGATGCTGAAGTACGATCACCTTCTTGGACGTCCTTTCAAGCATGGAAGCAAGGACTGCTACGGATTGATACGCGACTTCTATCTCGACAATTTCGGGATCCCGCTTCGCAACTATGCCCGACCCGACGACCACTGGGACAATGGTCTGAACCTCTACATGGAGTTGTTTCATGCCGAGGGGTTCCGCCCTCTCGACTGCCTTCCCATGTTCTGGAGGCCGGGAGACGCGCTGCTGATGGCCATCCGGTCGTCTGTTGCAAATCATGCGGCAGTCATTGTCGAGGACGGCCTGATCCTGCACCACCTCTACGGTGGACTGTCGCGGGCCGAGCCCTACAGGGGCTTCTTTCGCGACACGACAGTGGCGGTGCTTCGGCACAAGGACGTGACCTACGAACCCGAAGAAAAGACCCTCGACCTGCTGGAGAGCCTGCCAGATGCTTTGCGACGTAAACTTGCTGACTTCCTTCCTGACCGGGGAGAATGAGCGCGTTGGCCTCGTGCTCAAGGACGGCACGGTCGTCGAGCTGGAGAACATCTGCCACGACCCAAAGAATGGTTTCGAGGTCGATGCCGCCGAACTCGTCAAATACTACAGTGACGCTGTGGCAACATGGCATACACATCCTGATGCCACATCCAATCTCTCTGTGGGGGATTTGCAAAGCTATCTGAACTATCCGGAGTTGACGCACTACTTAGTTGGAACAGACGGCGTTGCGACGTATTTCGTCGAGAATGGCCGCGTTCTGAGGGCCGAGGATGCTGCGTCGGATCCACCTGCACGGATCGCTCAAGAAGATCCATCCCGAAGTCATTGAGGTTGAGGCTGACAACGTCGGAGAGGCTCTCCGCGTCGTCACCACACAGCTCCCCGGCTTCAAGCCCAACGCCATCGAGGGCTACAAACGCATCCAGGTTGCCGGTTGCCGCACCGTCGAGGACTTGTTCTCCGAGACGGACATGGTGGACATCCACGTCTTCCCGCAGCTCAACGGCGGCAAGAGCGGCGGCTTTATCCAGATCCTGCTTGGTGTCGTCCTGATCGCCGCCGCTTTCGCCATCGGCGCTGCTGGCTTCCTGGGTGGGCTGCTGCTCAAGGTCGGGGCGATGATGCTGCTGGGCGGCATCCTACAGCTCATCTCTGCACCGAAGCGGGACAAGGACGACAAGCAGCAGCAGAAGAGCCACTACCTCGGACCGCCGCAGAACACGGTCGAAATCGGAACCCGCATTCCGATCCTCTACGGCCGGAGGAAGGTCGGTGGCCACTACCTGTCCTTCAACGTGTCGGCTGTTGAGGGGAGCGTCGGCTAATGGGTCTCTTCGGCAGCTCCACCAAGCAGCAGCACACCCAGCCGGATACGCTGTTTTCCGACGACATCATGGAGGTCGTGCTGGCGGTCTCGGAGGGGCCGATCGTCGGTCTCGACACGCCAAGGGACTTCTTCATCAACGACACGCCGTTGGTGAATTCGAGCTACACGCCGAACATCGGCAATTTCGATCTGCGAATTCACAAGGGCAACAACCCCGGCGAGGTTTTCAAGACGAACCTCGGCGGCGCTGGATCCACGGTCAACCTGAACGTCAACCTGGAGACCAACCTTCCTGTCGTCGGTAGCGGAACCAAAAGGAACATCGATTTTCTGGAAGTCCGCATCGTCATTCAGCGGCTCTACGCAACCAACTCGCGTGGCGAGTGGCCGTGGTGGGCTGACTTCAAGGTTGAAGTCAAACCGCACTCCTCTGGGACGTGGGCGGCGGGAATTGACTTTTCGACCCCTCCCCCGGCGGTCACCACGACGACCAACTACGTTCAATACACAGGCCAGAACCAGAACCCCGGAGAAGACTACAACGCCTATTATCGGCTGACGAAGATCGACTCGGCTGCCCCATCAGCGCCGACCGACTTCTCGTTGATTTGGTTCAACAGCGCATCCAACTACACACCCAAGATCTGGAACGGGACGGCATGGGTCGCCCCTCCGGGCCTCGTGTACACCTACGTGGCCCTTCCAGATTACAGCTATTACACATGGAACGACGGCAATTACGTTCCCAATGGCAGTGGGGGCTATAACTTCGCCGCCACGGGTTCAACCGTCAAAGCCATCATCGGCTGGAATGGCGCTCCTCCGGTCTTCGGAAACCCCCAGGATCTGTGGGTCACTCCGTCGAATGTCTTGGATCAGACGTCCCCCACTGTCTATTCGTGGAACGGCTCGACCTGGGTCGACTACATGGATTGGGCAGAGATCCCATCCGCAAGCCCAGGCACGTTCTCGGTCTACGGAAAGACAACCTCAAACTATGTAAAAGAGTATCGGATCCCAGTTCCTCGGATCAACGATACCTTTGATGTACGAGTCACGAAGCTCAGCGCTCCCAACACGGGAAGCGAGTTTTCGGACATCATGTTTGAGAGCTTTCAGGAAGTCACCACTGATCCCCTGCAGTTTAACGATATTGCCATTGCTCATCTGACCGTTAGGGCTTCTGAGCAGTTCAGCTCCATTCCGACCTTCACGGGTATCTACAAGGGCCGCATGGTGCGGGTCCCTTCCAACTACAATCCTGTCACCAAGGTCTATACCGGCCTATGGGACGGCGTGACGTTCAACATCGCCTGGACCGACAACCCGGCCTGGATTGTCTACGACCTCGTCACGAACACCCGCTACGGCATGGCGGCGTATTACACGGTCAACCTTGACCGGATGTCGATCTATGAGTTCGGCAAGCACTGCGACCTTCACGGCTTCACCTACAATGAGCTGATCCAGGAGCCCCGCAATCTCGTCGAAGCGATCGACTATGTCTGCGGCATCGCGGGCGGTCGCTTCATCGACCTTGGCAATGGCTACGCGACGATCCTGTTCGACGCTGACGATCAGGCTGCCGTGGCGCTCTTCACGCCGGAGAACGTCGTCGACGGTGTCTTCACCTACGGCTTCACGGACATCACCAGCCGCAAGAACGACATCACTGTCTCGTTCATCAATCCTGATCTGAACTGGCGCGAAGATCGCCGTCGCATCTACGACCAAACGGTCATCAACACCTATGGTCGCAACCCCGAAGAGTTCATCGCTGTCGGATGCATCAGCGAGACTGAGGCCATCAAGCGTGGTCGCCTACGCCTCATCATGGCCCAGACGGAACGCGCGGTGGTCACCTTCAAGACCAACCGCCTGGGCCTTTACCTGAGGCCTTTCGACGTCATCCTGATTGCGGACGACGCCAGCGGGTTCGGCATTCATGGCCGAGTGAAGACGGTCAACTCGACGACGAGCCTGACGCTGCGAGACTCCGTCTATTTCGAGGCGGGGTTTACTTACAAGATTTCATTCCAGGTGCCGGACGGAAACGGCAACAACCAGCTCGTCAAACACAATCTGGTCACCAGCTCGGGGTCGACAACCAGTCTCACACTGGCGACCCCTCTGACCGTCACGCTACCGACCAGCGCTGCGTTCTCGATTGAGTGCTCCACAACGACGACAGGGACGCCGAAAGCGTTCCGTGTGACCTCCATTGAAGAGTCGGACGGTGATGCCGACGTGGTCACCGTTTCGGCCATGGAGGTCAACAGGACCAAGTGGGCCTACGTCGATGGCACCATCACAGTCATCAGTGTCGGAGATGGTGGACGCCCGACGCGCTTTGTCGACCCGCCCGCAAACCCGATTGCAGTGGGTCGATCGGTCTCTGCGACCCGCCAGGAAATTCACATCTCTTGGGATACCAGCCCGAACAGGTTCGTTCGCAGCTACAACCTCTATTGGTCGTTCAACACCGGACAGACCGAACTTTTCGGAACAAGCCGGACGCCAGCCTACGTCATCGAGGACGCAAAGGAAGGCTTCTACAGCTTTGCCTTGACGGCTGTTTCGATCGACGGTGTGGAGTCCCCTCCTGTTTATTTTGAGCACCGCGTGCTGGGGATTTCCGGGACGAGCCGAGCTGTCGCTCCTCCCTCTTTCATCCAGCTCACGAACGGCAGCAGCGCCACCGAATTCAGAGGGCGCGAGCCCTCAATCTCGTGGGGCAACAGCGGAGATCCGTTCTTTCTGAATTTCAACGTCAGGGTCTTGCACCCGTCGACGTCGGTGACGTTGCGCGAGTTCAACACGCGCGGCAACACCTACACCTACCCCTATCTGGACAACCAGACTGACTTTGGAGGAACGGCTTCAAGGTCGATGATCTTTGAGGTTCGAGCGCTCGACTCGACAGGCATGTATTCCATGCCAGTTCGGCTGACCGCGTCGAACCCTTCTCCCGGCCTCGTATCGCCGTCCATTGTCTCCAACACCAATGGCATCACGATTTCGTTCAGCGCACCGGCTGATGCCGATGTCTTGGGATCGGTGATTTGGTGCTCTACCACAAACGGTTTCAATCCTCTCACCACTACCCCTGATTACGAAGGCCCAAACACCTCGGTCTTTTTGGATAAGGCTGCTGGAACCTACTACATCCGTGTCGGATGCTATGACGCATTCGGCCGGACAGGCATGAACATCACCTCTCAAGTGACAATCGGAGTGTCCGATGAGGTCGATCTCACGCCTCCAGCCACACCCACTGGCCTGACGCTGACGCCCTCCACGGTTGTGAAGGCTGATGGCACGCTCGACAGCGTCATCACTCTCACCTGGACGGCAAACAATGAGCCCGATCTTGCTGGCTACCTGATCCAGATCAAGGAAGGGGCAAGTGGTAATTTCATCGAGTTCGATACCTCTTTGACGAGGTATGAATTCCACAACCTGACGCCTGCAGTTTCCTACACCGCAAAGATCGCGGCATTTGACAAGGTCAATAACAAATCGTCGTTCACAACCACTGTGTCGGCCACGGCGGGCTTGAACACCACCCCACCGGGGTCGGCCACCGCTTTCAGTGCGACGTCGTCGCTGCAGACCAACTTCCTCACCTGGACCAATCCGACCAATTCGGATCTGGCATATGTGGAAGTCTGGATGGCCACGACGAACAACCGGGCATCTGCGGCCATTGTCGCAAAGGTCAATGGCACGTCGTTCACCCACTCTGGCCTGACGACGAACCAGAGCTATTTCTACTGGCTACGGCCGGTCAACACGTCGGGAACGGTTGCGGCTGCCTATACCCCAACCTCGGCAACTGGTGGTCTATCGGCAACGCCGGGCACCTTGTCCGGAGTGGAATTCAACACCTCGCTCCGTCCGGTAGAGTCCGTCAGCGCACTCCCCACAACAGGGAACTTCGATGGTCGCATCGCCTATCTGACCACTGACAAGAAGATCTATCGCTACAACGGCACCACGTGGGTCTCGACCGTCCCGACGACGGACCTGACAGGCTTTGTCGCCAACACTCAAATCAATGATCGAACCATCAGCGGCACCAAACTTGTCACTGGAGCGATCACCTCTGCGGAAATGCTGGCTGGTGCGGTCACGGCATCAAAGATTGCCGCATCGACCATTCATAGCCTGCTGCCAAATCCGACATTTGAAGATGGGGTTATGTACCCCTGGACCACTGCCTTTGGCACCAACTATGTCGAGGCAGCGACAGACAATGCCTCGGGCCTCTACCGTATGGTTCTGCAAAGAACTTACGACATTGGCGGTGGACAGCTTGCGGCATATGTCTATGCGAACGCATTTTCAGTAACTGCTGGAGATGTTCTTCAAGCAGAGTTCCGCATCAAAGGAACGTCCAATTCCTCCGGCGGTGCTTATCTGCGCCTTACTTGGCTTGACAGTGCCAAGTCTAATGTCGGTTACAGCGACGCAGTTTCAAGCGGTGCCTTTACAACCACTTGGACCGTATATGGTGGGCAGGTAACAGTACCGGCCAACGCTCGATATGCTTCGGTTGAGATCTACCACTACGTCCAGTCCAGCAGCACTTACATGCTTGTGGATCAGGTGGTTGTTCGACCCACCTTTGGTGCAAATGCCATTGGCAATTCTGCCATTTCAACGGCCAAGATCCAGGACAGCGCCATCACGGCTGCCCAGATTGCTTCAGCAGCAATCTCCACGGCAAAGATCCAGGACAGCGCCATCACTCCGGCCCAGATTGCGGCTGGAGCCATTACGTCGGTTAAGCTTGTCGACTCGGCAGTTACAAACGCCAAACTGGCAGATAGCACCGTCAGTACGGCCAAGATCATCGATGCTGCAATCACAAATGCCAAAATTGCAGATAATACAATCAACACCAAAAAACTTATTATTGCCGATTTTGAAAATCTTGTTGAAAATCCGCATTTTGGAGATGGTGACGTTGGTTGGGTTCGCGGTACTGGCGTCACTATTGTAAATGACTCCGCCAATGCTTTTACTGGTAATTGGTTACTCAAAATTGGTATTGGAGCAACAGGCATTGCGGTAAGAAATGAACTTATTTTCCCTGTTGTTTCCGGCCAGGAATTTTATGTTGAAGCTAGGGCAAAATGTGTCGGTGCGGATGTCGGTATTAATCTTCGTATTCGATTTTTAGCTGCCGACAAATCCTCATTTGTTGCTGCTTCTGGGGTGGCCTTTTACACAACAGATACGTCTTATATTTTACGGTCTGCCACTATTACAACTCCAGCCGGGGCAATATACGCTTGGGTAGATTTTAATCCCATAGGTACTATAACAACTGGACGTTGGGACGTTGGCTATGTTCGCTGTCAAAGGCGCAATGCCAGTGAACTGATAGTTGATGGCGCAATCACAGCGTCCAAAATTCAGGCTGCCTCTATCACGGGCGACCGTCTTGTCGCGAACACCATCACTGCTGGTCAGATCGCCACCAACGCCGTCACGGCTGACAAGATCGCCGCAAACTCGGTGAGTGCCGACAAGATCGCGGCAAACACGATCACCGCTGGTCAGCTTGCTGCCAACGCCGTCACGGCCGACAAGATTGCCGCAAACTCGATCACTGCCACCAAACTGGTGTTGGTCGACAACACCATTCTCGGGCCTGATCCTGGTTTCTACGATCTGGCTTGGTGGTCTCTTTCTGGAATTTCCGGCTATAACGCTTATTCCGGCAGTACATCTCCGCAACCTCAGCGATTTTTGGGTGTCACTCGTTTAGGTGACAGCGACTACATCAGTAACACTTTTCAGATTGAACAGGGAGCTTACTACCGACTTAAACTTCGCATCTGGATTAGCACAGACGCAGCCGGGTGGATTGGACTTGCAGTTCATATTCCGTGGACTGCCTGGGCTATTCCCTATCCTTATTCTTTTTTGGCAAGCGTGGACTCAAGCGGCTATCCCCTGATTAATTTGTCGACAACGACAATCACGAAGGGACAGTGGGTCGAATTTGAGAGTATCTATCAGGCATCTGCCGCCCAAGCGACTTACCTTCAATTCCGGACAAGGCATAACCTTTCGGCTGGAAGCTTCCAATTTAAGTGGGAAGTGACCCGCGCCGTGTCTGCGGGCTTGGTGGTAGATGGATCTATTATCACCAGCAAGCTGTCAGCCAACGCCGTCACGGCCGACAAAATCGCCGCTAACACGATCACGGGCGACCGCATTGCGGCCAACACGATCAACGCCGACAGGATTATTGCCAACACGATCACCGCGACACAGATCGCCGCCGCCACCATCACGGGCGACCGTCTTGTCGCGAACACGATCACCGCTGGCCAGATCGCCGCGAACACCATCACCGCGACCCAGATCGCCGCAAACACCATCACCGCCAGTCAGATTGCCGCGAACACCATCACCGCGACCCAGATCGCCGCCGACACCATCACCGCTGGTCAGATTGCAGCAGGCGCAATCACGGCCTCAGAACTTGCAGCAGGCTCAGTCCTGGCATCAAAGATTGGCGTCGGTATCAGCCAGAATATGGCTCTCAACTCTGACACGGCTGCTGGACTTATCCATTACGAGCTGGGCTGGCGTTCATGGGCTGGAAGTCCGACCCCACAGTACACTGTAAGCTCGGATCCGTGGCAGCCTTTGGGAATGAAGGCTATTGCTCTGTATGTGCCAGGAACCCCCAACGGAATTCAAGACATCTACCATAAGCCAAAAACAGTAGGTAATAGCTATCAGCTTTTTCCAGTTGTTGCTGGACAGCGTTACGAGTTTTCTTATTACGTTTCAGTTCACCGTTGCGATGCTTATGCGGGACTGCTCTTCTTCGGAGACGATGGATCAACTCAGCTTCTTTACGTTGGTGGCAATGCCGTTCCTTCCAACGGCGTATCAGGACGGCTTGCAAGCTGGACTAGGGCCAGCGTGTTTGCCACTGCCCCATCCAATGCCGCCTATGTGATGCCGATTATTCGTGCTTCATTTTCTGGTACACAATCCGACCCATACATCTTTTTCACTGCTGTTCATTTTGGCGATGCAACTCCAAACCAGACCGAGCTGACGCCTTGGTCACCGGCTGGTGGCACCATCATCGATGGCACCAGGATTGTCACCGGCACACTCAATGCCGACAAGATCATCGCCGGAACGATCACGGGTGACCGTTTCAATACCGGCACGTCGCTGCCCGGCACGATCACGGTTGGCTCTACGGGCGTGTCAATTGACACCGTGCAGTCCAGGTCGAGCGACCCGGCGGCGCGCATCAACGCCGTTGGCACCACCATCGACCCAGGCAGGATCCTCATCTCGGGCGGAACGACGCTGGCAAGCTGGCGCAATGGCTCCGACGCTACCAAGATTGAAGGTGGTGCGATCTACGCCAACACCATCACGGCCAACAAGCTGCGGATTGGCAGCCGCGCAATCAGCACTGTTGCTGTGGAATTTGAAACTGAAAAGTCTACCAACGGTAGTGGCCGTGTAAAGTGGACCTCTGGCTATGTGTTGTATGAAGCTGATGATGGAACTCAAACCGCAACGTTGATTAGCGCTGGTTATGCTGACTATGCCAACTTCAACTCATGGACATACATATACTGGACAAAGGGAGGCTCTTCTTTAGCTGCTACAACTGATTGGGCAACAGCTCAATCTGCAAATAACGTGATATTGGCAAGCTACACCGCCTATGCCGGACTGGCGGTGAACTACGGCGGAGTGATCATCGACGGAACCCGCATCACTGCCGGGACCATCACCGCCGACCGCATCGCTGCCAACAGCATCACGGCAGGACAGATCGCTGCTGAGACGATTACCGGCACGCAGCTCGCGCCGCTGACCATCAAAGCGTCCAACCTTCTGGTGACCGGCGAAAACAAGGTGCTCGACCCCTTCTTCGATAGCGACGAGTGGGTGATCGACAGCGGCCTCTATTTTGAAAACAACTCCCAGTGGGGCAGCATCGGCACTCGCCGATACGCGGTGTGGTGGTCCGGTGCTGGCGGTGGCCCAGGAGGTGCTCGCAAGCACCTTTATTCCCGCAACTACATTCGCGTTTCGCCGGATCAAAAGTATCGCATCCGCGCTAAAATGTACAACGGCGGAAGCTGTGGCTTCTACCTTGGAATTAATTTCTACAATTCGGCTGGCGGCTATCTAGGTGGAAATTTCAATAGTGTATCACCTGGTTTCAGCGGCTATTTCTCATTTGGAAACATTGTCCCTCCAGCCAATACTGCCTACGGTCTGATCTACATCTTCAATGATACCAATATGTCCGGCATCATGCTGGCGTCTGACATTTCCTTCGGTCAGATGGTCGGCACGGCATTCATCGAAGATGCGGCAATCAGCAATGCCAAAATCGGCAATCTGGAAGTCGACAATATCAAACTTGCCAACGGTTCGGTGACCACGGTCGTGGCTGCTGGAACTGCTTCATCTTTAGACGCAGTTGCTACGGTCACGATTACCGTTCGTGCAAATGCAAAAATACTTCTAATTGCAACTGCTGGAGGCATTTTTGCTGGCTCAACTAATGGTGCAGGATCTGTTACAACAAAATTCTTAGACATATTAGACAGCTCTCTTACAACTCTGTATTCAAGGGTTTCCCAGTATGCACTTCTCAATTCTGTAGGAAACACTGGTGGAGATACTGGTGTTGATATTTATTATTACTATCACGCTCCAGTATCTACACAGTACATATATGTAGCATCCACGTCTGGAACCCTCACGTTCAAAGCACGAGGCCAGGGTGTGACAGTCCTTACCGCTGTCGAACTGGCAAAGTAGGAGACACCAATGTCTGACGTCTTGATCCCGCCATCCGATGCCCAACTGCCACCTGCGGTGATCTTACCCTCGATCTCAGAACCAATGTCGTCAATCAACGATCCAAGTGCATTACTTCCGTTCGTACAGTACGACCTTGCAGACGGGCGTATTCTGGTACGCGGCCAGATGCAGAAGACGGTTGTCGAAAGTCTACTCGATCAGAACTACGCTGTTGGGGTTGGAGATCCAGAACTGAACTACGTAAATCTGGATGACAAGACAATCATGGAACGTGAATTTGTTCAATTCAACGTTGACAACCCCAGCGTGCCAGCCGGTGAGGTTGTGACAATCACCGACCTCCCGTCCGGAACTGCCGTTTTCTTGAACGGCAACAACGTCGGCGCTTCCGAAGGGGAATGTGAATTCACACCCAACGAACCCGGCACCTACCGCTTCGAGTTTGTGCCGCCCCATCCCCGCTGGCGCAAAACCCTTCTGACCATCACAGCAACGGACACTTCGCCATGATCATCAGCGCAGGACGATCGTTAGATCGATACAAGACAGAACTGAAGAAGAAGGTCGACGCTGGCGCTGAAACGACACGGCTTCGTTTCATCACTCCAGGATCTGGTCAGGCCATGGTCTACCAGGAAAAGCTTCGGCAAGCTTACGCCTATCTGGTGGATGAAACTTCAGAAGCGTTTAGTCACATTCATCTTGAAGCTGCGGCAGCCGGAGTGACTCCGCAGGTGATGGCACAAATCATCATCCAAAAGGCCGAGATGTGGCGTGAGGTTTCTGCCGTTATCGAAGCCACTCGATTCAGTGCCAAAGCTGCTGTCGACTCTGCCACCAATTTTGCAGGGGCAGATGCGGCTGCCTCTGTGAATTGGGATCAAGTTCTTTCTGCTTTTGGATCCTGATTCAAAGTTCTCAAGTAATTAGTCATCTCGTTTGCTAGCACGGCGCACCCCCATATTGGGGGCATGGACGATATTACGCTCACGCTCTCCGTGGCCGAGGCCAACATGGTTCTCGCAGCCCTTGAAAAACACCAGATCCAGCTCGCTGAGCTGCACACGAAAGTGAAGGTCAATGCCGAACGACAGCTTGCCCCTTCCCTCGCCGTCCAGTCAGCCGAACCCGAAGGCAAAGTACGCTTGGACCTTTGAGCAGCACCCCGAGGGGGAGCCCGGAAAGGTCTTCAAGTTTCGTCTGACGGCCACGATGCCCGGCCGGGATCCGATCTCGATCACCGGATCTTTCGCACCCCCGGAAGGTGTCACCGAAGATCAGCTTCAGGCGTCGGCAGAAAGCACCCTGCCGATGGACCACTTCTACAGCTTCCTCAATAGCGCGTTTCTGCCGGAATGAGCCGCTCGGTCGCCATCATGGGTTACGGGACCCAGGACGATCGACGCAGGGTCGAGGCCTTGGCTCGTCTCCAGAACATCTCGGTCAGCCAGTGGCTGATCGCCACCATCAGGCGGGAATACACGGCAGTCTATGGGGACGCCAAGCCCGCCCCTGCCCTCAAGGAGTCCTCCAATGTTCGATAGCATGCCGCCATGGATGCGCTGGGCTATGGCCGAGATCGGCGTCAAGGAAACCCCCGGCCGCGACAAGAGCACCCCGCGCATTCTGGCCTATCGAAAGATGGCCAAGATTCCTCTTACCGGGGATGACGGCGACGTGCCGTGGTGCGCCATTTTCGCGAACGCCAGCCTTGAGATGAATGGCAAGCGTGGAACGCGCAACGGCCTCGCCCGATCCTTCATGGATCGGCCGATGCAGCGCATGAAGGGTCCCGCCCTCGGCTGCTTCGTCGTCCTCTCCCGTGGCCGCAACAAGAGCCTTGGCCACGTCGGCATCTATCGGGGTGAGACCGACACGCTCGTCTATCTGGTCGATGGCAACGCCAATGACAGCGTCGGCGTCCACGCCTACCCGAAGGACAAGGTGCTCGGCTACTTCTGGCCCGGCGGAGGTCCTATCCCGCCTGCCGCCCCCGTCAAGATCAAGGCTGGGGCTCGGCTCTGATGAAATGGGTGCTGATCGCGGTGTCAATCTTCCTGGCTGGGTGTGTTCCCAGCCCGCCCACTCGTGAGCAGTACAGGATCCTGTTTTCCGACATTGCCAAAGACCTTTCCACCCCTCCGAAGGAGTCACCAAAATGAAGAGCCTTTTCACCAGTCCCGGCATCATCACCGGCTTTCTGTCGATGATCGGCGCGTTCTCCGTCGCCATGGGCAAGCCTGCCCTCGGCTCATTCTTCCAGGATCCGAACACCGCACAGGCAGTCACGGGTCTTGTGAGCGGCTGTATGGCGCTCACCGCCGGTTTCCTGGATGGTTGGAAGAAGTTGCCCACTCAGTGAGCGCGGCCACTTTGGCGGGAATCATTCTCGCCATCCTGAAGTTCGCCGGGAGTTTGATGGCCTTCGCCCAGGAGAAGAAGCTCCTGAGCGAGGGTCGGAAGCTGGAGATTGCTGATGAACTATCTCGTCAGATTTCCGCGCTCCGCCGAGCGGATGGCATCCGCAACCGTGCTGTTGATGATGCTCGTCGCGTGCCAGCAGACCAGCCACTTCCAGACGACGGCTACCGCCGCGATTAGCCCGCTGCTGTTTTGCGATGGCTACAGGCCCGTCCGCTGGTCTGTGAAGGACACGAGGGAAACCCAGAACCAGATCGTTCCCAACAACCGCATCTTCAAAGAGGAATGTCAGAAGTGAGCGACGATGACGCGGATGATGCGGGAAAGAACGACTGGCACCTTGAGAAAAAGGTGACCATCTCCCTGATCGTGTCCATCCTGCTGCAGACCTGCGCGATCGTGTGGTGGGGCAGCAAGCTCGACAGCCGGGTTGGCTTTCTTGAAGAGAAAGTCACCATGGAGCACAGCAGGATCGACAATCAAGAGAAAGAGTTCAAAGACGCAGCATCGCGACTGGCCCGCGTTGAAGAGCGGACTGCCGCGATGCTCGACATCCTTCGGCGGATTGAAGTGCGGATAGACGCCATTCCGAGCCGGAGAACCCAGGTCGACATCCCCATCCCCCTCCCCACGACACTGCGCTAGGAGAAGAAGATGCTGCTTTTCGCATTCCTGCTGATGGCGTCACTGCTTCCCGCAATCCTGACCTCGGCGTCCACGATCTGGCCCGATATGTTCTTGTTTCACCTTTTTGATCCTCCGAGTCTTTAACGCTCCCGGTCTGCCCGAATGAGAAAGAGGCCCCGATTGGGGCCTCGATCTCATTCTGACGGCTTTGGCGGAGGATTGAATTTCAGGACCTTGCCGGGGGGGACCTTGAACCGGTCGTCGGTCCCCAGGTCCTTGTCGAAATGCTCGATGAGGAAGGCCACGTTGCAACCGATCAGACAGAGGTGCGGCAGTCCACTCTCCTCGTCGATGTCTTCTCCATCCTTCACAGCATCGATATGCCGCTGAAGACTGTCGAGCAAGGAAGACCAATTGAAGCCCTTGCGCCAGTTGTGGCGGTCGTACTTCAAAGCCCCGTAGGTCATCCCCATTCCGACATACCGGTTGAGAGATGACGGAACCAAAGACAGAAGGGGTTTGTTCGAGTTGTATCGAAGAGCCTTGTTGGTCATGGAACGCTCGTGAATAGAAAGTGGAACCTGTCGAGCCATCGGGATGCCGCCTCCTGGTGAGTCCAGGGGTAGACCTCGACTCCAAGGAGCTGCTCTTCGGGGTAGGTCGTGTCGAACAGCGCCGACATCTCGTCCTTGCGGATCTGCTTGTCCCAAGGTGTGACCCTCAAGAAATCCGCGTACTCGATCTTGAGCAGCCGTCCAATCCGGCGCAGGACCTTCTCCTCGTACTCGATGATCTGAGGACACATCGACTTGAGAAGGGCGTTGATGTCGCCGATGAAAACCTCGGGACAGTCATGGATCAGGGCAGCTTTGGCCAGCTCCTCCGGCACGATGTCGGAAAGCAGGACTGAGTGCTGAGCCACGCTGTAGGGGAACTTGCCATTCCCGCAGTAGCGGTTGATGCGCGACAGAGACAGCGCAAAGACCCAAGGCCTGAATTCATTGTAGTCGAGCCGGATGGGGTCGACCAACTGGTTGGTTCCCAACCATGACTTGATCATCGGACTTCCCACAGCCAGCGAAAGTACGGCCCGCGCTTCGTGTCGGGAACCTTGCGGGGAATGAGGTAGAGAACGACCCACCCGTCAGGGCGCTTCTGCTGGCACATCTCATGGGTGCCAGCGTCGTACTTGACCCTCGCCCGGCTGATCTCGTTGAAGAACTCGACAGGCCAGTTGGGTTCGATGTTCGACCGAACGGCGACCACCCACTGCTCCATGCCCGGCTTTCCGAGAGAAGAGATGTCCTTGGGACGTGGACCTGACGGTGCCAGCACCGGACCGGTTGGTTGCGGTCCGTACTCATCCTTCAGGAGCTTGTAGTTAATTCCCAGATCGCGAGACACTTTCGAAATGTTGTTGTGTCGTAGGCGTAACTGGCGGCGGATTTCAGACTCGTCCATTCGTATCTCACAATTCAATTACATGATCCGCCGTTGGAGGCTTATGGGTGATTATGATCACCTGAGAGATTTTGTCTGACAAACTCTTGAGGGAGTTCTGCGTGAACTCAGATCGATCTTCATCCATCGAAGCGTCGATCTCGTCCCCGACGAACACCGAAAAGACGTTGTTCGTCAGGACCTGACCCAGACCGATCCTGAGAGCGAGGTTGGCACAGGCCTTCCCCGACCCCGACAAGGTGGCGAGCTTCTGGCCGTCCACCGACACGTCGAAGTTCTCGTCCACGACGACCTGGGAACGCTGACCGCCAGTCATCTGGGCCAGAAGATGGCTCGCAACCCGGTTCAGGCTCGGGACGAGATGCGTCTTGATCTTCGTGCGAATCTCACCGAAGCCCTCCTTCACGGCAGCCCAGCCGTCGCGCTGCTCCTGCAGCTCGGTGATCTGGGCGATCCTGTCCTCGTAGATCTGCTTGGCCACCGCGTAGGCAGCTACTGCCCTCTCGTACTCACGAGCCTGCTGCAGGCGGGGGACGATCAGCGCGAGGCGATCGGTCTCCAGCTTGAGCGCCACGAACCGGGCGGTCTTGATGTCGCGTTCTGCGACGTAGGCCTCGTACTCGGTAAGCCGCTGCTGGTAGACAGCCGTGGCCCTGTCGTAGGCCCGGAGGCACTCCAACGTCCGTTTCAGGACAGCCACGTCGTCTCCATGCACAGAGACCACAGCAGCCCTCTGGGCGTGCGACAGGGCTCGGGCTGGGGCAGTGCGAGGGTGAGCAGGCTTGCCGGTCTGTACGGCGTCCGCAACCGCGTTCCAGCCCGAGATGATGGAGGGTGTGTCCCAATCCCGAAGCATGTCGAGCTGCGATCTGACGAACCGCATGTCGATCTCGTGGCCGAGTGGACCGAGCTTCTCCAGCTCGGCCTTGACCTTCTCGATCTCGCCATCCTGGAGCGTGAACTCCTTGCCGCACGGACAGGTCAGCTTGGGGGCTTTCTGCAGGGTGGCGATCTGCTTCTGCAGGAACACGACCCTCTCCTGCCGACCCGCCTCTTCGGTGAGGAGCTGACAATGGTCGAGGCTCATTGACGGGCGAGGATGGGCCAGCATGAAGCGCTGGCGCTCAAGCCAGCGGTCATGTTCGACCCACTGCCTGGAGACCTCCTCCGGGTCGTAGTCGATGACCGGAAGAGAGAGGAGCTGAATGGCTTCCGAGATGGCATCGGCATCGCCAGAAACGGGCGTGGGAGCCTCTGGTCGGTAGATCTCGCGGGTGAGCCAACCCTGAAGCTGATCCTGCTCACTCTTGAGCGCCATGAGGCGCTCGACCTCGACTGCCAGATCATCGGCTGTGGCGCAGTAGCCCTCAGGAACCTGAGGAGCCTCCGGCTTCACCAGCCCGCGCTCCAGGACCTCGCACTCCTTCTTGAGGAGAAGCGCTTCACCGTTGGCCCACGCATTCAGCTCGTCGATCCGGTCGGCACCGATGAGCCGATCGACCATGAGCTTGCGCTCGGAGGGCTTCATCTTGCCCAGCGCTTCGACGTCCCCCTGCCCTGCCACGTTGGCCGTGTCGAAGACGGTGAGGTCGTAGCCGAAAATCTCCAGGATCTTCTTGTTGACCGGGCTGGTTCCCGTGGCGACCACGCCACCGGCATCGCTCAGCTTGGCATTGGATGAGGTCCGCTCGACGGAAAACTCGACGCCTCGCACGACAAAAGTCATGCTCATCTTGAGGCTCTTGTAGTCCGTCATCGGGCCACGAAGCGCACCAGCACCGAACAGGCCATACCTGACCATCTCGATGACCATCGACTTCCCGGCCTCATTGCGGCCGGTGATGGCAACACTACCCTTGGGCAGGTTCTGATTGAATGTCAGCGTTCTTCCGGTCGGGAACGTCACTGTGTATGTCAGTTGCTTGATCACGGAGCGCCTCGAATACTGCAGTGAGATTGTATTGCTTGATCTTGGAAACGATGTTGCAAATCACAAAGTCATAGTTTGGGTCTTTGCCTCTCAGTCGAGACAAACTATCCCAATACAGACCTGCTTTTGCGGCTTCATATAGATGAGTGACAAGTGACCTTTCGACGTCGGTCAACCAAGTTTGACCGATCAGGAAGGTCATGCTGTTCAGGTGAAAGTGGCTGACCATTTGCTCTTCACAGCCTCCATGATGGGGGCCGGAATTGACTTCCCAGCCATCGACTCCTCGAAGATTTTCTGGAGGCTGAAGTCGCCAAGGCTGACGTCGATGTCGGCAAGGTCAGTCTCTTCGGCCGCGCGCTCGACCTTGAGCTGGAGGCAGTCGATGTCGAGGTCGAAGACCTCTCCCGGCTTCAGGTAGACGCGGATGCACTTGTCTCGTGCGAAGTCCGAGCCGTGCAATTCCAGCTCGTTGGCCAGCGTCTCCAGGTCCGTCGTGACGTACCAGTCCCCGGTGGCGTCCTCTGCGAAGCTGAAAGGCTGCATCGAGCCGACAACCTCGACCTGGACGTCGTCGCGAGCGAAACTGTCGGGAAGGTGGACGTGGCCGGTGTAGGCCGACGTGATTCCGATCTTGGCCAACGAGGCTGTGGGGATCATGTTGAATGGGGCCGATCGAGCGTCGACATCCCAGTGACCGGCTGCGACCAGAGCGGTCCCCTGCGGAACTCCGGCAATGATCTCCTCGGCGCTCTTGACCGGATCCCAGCCGCACATGAGAAGATGTCCGATGCCCTCCCACCCGGTCACGCAGGTGACGTGGTTCTCCACCAGCCGGGAGAAAACCTCGAAGGCCGAAGTGGCTTCCAGGTCACGGCTGGCGTCGTGGTTGCCGCGCAAGACATAGAACCGGCAGTCCTTGTACTTGCTGGCGGCATCCCGATAGGCCATGGCCGTTTCGAGGATGGTGCCAAGGTCTACGACTGGAGCGTCGAACAAATCGCCAAGATGGACGTGGACCTTGGCTCCTTCCGGAGACAGCTCGCGCACGAACTGGTCCCACACCATGGCCTCACGATGCCCGATCCGGTGAAGAGGAACGTGATGGCGGAACTTGCGACCAAGGTGAGTGTCGCCGAGAAACTTCACCTTGAGGTCATCGATGTCGATGATCATGCTTTGAACGCTCCCGCGATCTGATAGATGACGTCGTTCAGGGCGTTGTGCTTGTCGCCAGAGGACGGGATCGACTTCCAGAACTCGTCGATGGTGTGGCCACGGGCGTAGATGTAGGTGTTGAGGTCTTTGGCGTGCCGATAGTGCAGCGGCGGAATGTGCCCGAACTGCCGCCAGTAGGACTGCAGGAATGGCCAGTCGAAACTGATCGGCTTGGACCAGAACTGCAGCGGCTTGCGGCACGGCGTGCGCTGCAACCACAATGTGAAGTCGTCGATCACCAGCTTCGGATCCTCAGCTCGTATGAGGATGTTCTCGAAGGTCTCGGCCTTTTGCTGAGCCCACCACTGGCGGGTGCTGACGTCCCAGTACCGGGTGGGGAGTTCTGAGGCGAGACAGCGATCGAACATCTCAGAGGTGTCGATCTGTTTCGTCTCCAGGTCGAACCTGACAGCCGCGATCTGAATGATGGCCGAGTGTGAAGGGTCGAGACCGGTCGTCTCAAGGTCGACCATCACGCTGTCGTAAGTCACAGGTTCCACGGCTGAAGCTCCGCCCATTTGGCAGAGGACTTCCCGGCCTTCTGCATGACTGCGAGATCGTTGAAAGGCACCACGAACCACCCACCGCTGGAGATGGATTTGACGTAGATCGTGTAGGTGCCACCGGCTGCCGTGATTTGCCTCGCCTTCCCGAGCTGCGTCGGCCGCAGCATCGAGAAGGGGAAGCTCGTCGGGTTTGCGGTCGACTTGACCTCGCAGAACTCCGACCGGCCGTCCAAGATCAGCAGATAATCGGAAGGCTGGGATGCGACATTTCCAGCCTTCCCGGCGAGTGCGAAAAATGAACTCGCATCGTCGAAGCGGTGAAGATAGGCCCGCTTTCCGAACGAGGCAATTCGAGCCTCGAACTCTTTCTCAGCGGACTTTCCAGTGTTCGTTGCCATGATTTACCATGGCAGACCCAACTGATCTTCGCTGACAATATCCCTAGGGAGATAATCCAAGCTGACGCCAGATTGGGAAAACATTTCCTCTGTGACGACGAAGCTGTCTTTCCAACGAGGATTGTCATTAGGAATTGTCACCACCCTCTTGACCCCCGCCTGGATGAGCATTCCGGCGCAGCCAGAACAGGGGCACAGAGGCCAAACATAGACAGTCGAGCCCTCCAACGAAGCAGTGGCATTCAATATCGCGTTCGCTTCGGCATGGATGATCCGGGGGTACTTGAGTTCCCGAACTTCGTAGAGGTGGTTGTCGTCGCAAACACCCCGCGCAAAGCCGTTGTAGCCGAGACTGAGAACCCGGCGTTTGGCGTCCACGGCCACGGCCCCGACTTTCGTGCTGGGGTCTCGCGACCAGCTCGCTACCTCACGAGCCAACCGGATAAAGCGGCAATCCCACTTTCGGGTGCTTTCCGTCATCGAAACACCGTTTTGAAAGTCAGGAACACCGGCAGGCACATCAAGGAGAACACGACGCCAAGAAGCATCGCGCTGAGGGCAGCCACCAGAACCGTCCGAATGCCCTCCATGTTCAAATCCCCGCCATTCTCATGACCTTCCGGCCGTAAGCCGTGCAGACTGGACGAGCGCCAATGCCGCGTTCGTACAGAGAGACACCGGCACAGCCGTGGCCACCTCGCGCCAACGCCAGCTTCAGGTAACGCACACCGGCTTCAAGCCCGGTCGAGCAGTCCAGGAGATTGCCGTGAACGCCCACAGAGCGGGCTGTGGGTGGAAGCACTTGCATGATCCCGGTTGCACCAGACCGGTTGCGAGCCCGGCAGTTTCCGCCGCTCTCAACCTTGATGACGCCCCGGACAAGATGGGTCGGGACGCCGTGCTTGGCTGCGACCTTCGACACCAGATCGTGGGGCCGTTCGCGGGGGAGCGGAACCTTGGCACGAGCATACGGCACGGTGTCGTATCGCTCGTCAGCTTTGGCTGGAATAGACAAAATCAGCGCCACCAGACTCAGTCCATACACCAAGACAAATATATAGAATGCTATCTTACGAGTCATAACTTGAATTCCTTACTCGAAGTCCTTCCGAAGCTGTTTCCAACCTCGGAAGTTTCCGGACCACAGCTCACGGTTCGGCTGAGCGACGTGCTCCAGTGGTGACAGATGCTTGATTTGGCCGTCGCCGATGAGCTGCTGAAACAGCCGCAGATCGTCTTCCGGATCGGTAGGCTTGCCATCGTGGGTGAGGTAGGAGACCCGCGCGCACCGGGCTGCCGAGATCTGGCGAGCCATCATGGTGAGAAGGCTGCCCGTGACATTGGCCTTGATGCCGTAGGCCCAGAGCCGATCGTTGTCCCCACGGGTGCCCCAGTAGGGCATGTGCCACTCGTGATCCAAAACCAGCTTTGGCTTGCTGTAGTCCATCGCCTCCCGCATTCGGCGGGCCAGCAGGGCGATGTGCGGTTCGGCGTCACCATGATCGCGAAGCAGGAAGAAGTTGTCCCACTCGGTCGCCGTGACCACGACGTTGATGTGGGAAAACGGCTCCAGCAGCCGGTTCACGATCTGCTTGTGGTAACCGGCGTCGTCGAAGGCCTGAGCCATCTTGATGGCGCTGTCACGAGCTTTCAGCCACGCCTCCTCGCGAGAGCCGTAGACGTAGTCGTCCGAGCCGAAGCCGACGACGACCTCAGCGTTGTGCTCCTCTCCCGCCTGCATGCCCTTCTGGTTCTTGCCCCAGAACATCGGCACGGCAGGATCGTCAATGACGTCCTGGATGAGGCGCTTGACCGGAATGGCGCGAGACGAGCTGGCGTTGCGGCTCAGCATCTCGTCTTCCATCAGGGAGGGAGTGCGGACCTCCTCCTCGCCCCAGCGCACCAGCCGGTGCGTCCGACCTTCGGCATGGATCCAGCGGGGGTAGCGAAGCTGCATCGTCGTCAAACGAATGCCCTTCGTCGACACGCTGTCGGCGATGACGTATGCGGAAATCGTCGTCATCAGTGCTTGCCCTTCCCGGTCTGGCCGAACACGAGATTGGCAACCATCGCGTCGATGTCATGAGCGAAGTCAGGACAGATTTCCTTGAGGAAATTGATCTGCCTGCAGAAGACGTTGACTGCCACGCTGACCCTGGGACCAGAGTCGTCAGAGCCGCCAAACTCGCGAGCCTCAATCCACCCCATCATGAAGATGTCGAGTGCCCGCTGAAGCTCCAGAACCTCCTCACACAAGCCGCATTCACATTCCTCTTCTGAACGATCGCTTTCGATAGCAATCTTCGCAAAGCCAGAAGTGATGACGTAGACAATTCGAGCATATTCACTCGAATTCAATTCGCCAGTCGCAGGGCTTTTTACCTTGTCGAGCAGGAAATTCCCAACCTCGACAGACTTCTGAATAAAATCTTCCATTCGACACCTCCGAAAAATTGATTCTACTCATTGATAGTCAAGCGGCGAGCCGAACTCTCTGAGAGTAAAGCCAGTCGACTGCATGATTGATTTCGTCATCAGTGGCGCGCTTGCCCTCACGGGCCTCACCAAAGATTTCTTTTGGAAGCTCGAACAACTCGATCTGGCCGAGCGGAGATTTCTTTGAGTTCCAAGGTTCGAAGGTCAGTCCAACACTTGGAGAACTGTCCAGCTTGCACTTGGTGAACAGCGACGGATGATCGGTCATCACGTCGTAGATGAGCCGAATAGCTGGAGCTGTGAGGTCGCGGTGGATCGAAAAGACCAGCTCGTCGTGGACGGGCATGAGGAAGCGCGCCTCACGCGGCGTCCAACCCATGTCCTTGAAGCGCTGGTTGATCCGCAGGATCGAGCGCTTGGCGATCGTCGCGCAGCTCCCCTGGATGTAGGCGTTGACGGTCTGATTGCCGCCACGACGCCGGATCTTGTTCGCCATCCAGCGAACCAGCGCGTAGAACTCCTTCATCAAGGGGTCTGGCGGGTTGTGGATGAACTTCGAGCAAAACTCGTTGTGCCACGCCTCGGTCGCCTCGTACCGCGTGTAGCGGTGGCCGTCCGGCATCGTGATGAAGCCGTTGCGGGCAACCTCGGCGATGAGGTCGAGCCGCCACTGCTCGGCAACCCAGAAGCGCTCCTTGTAGCGGTCGGTGGCTGCGCTGGCCTTGTCCGGCCCCCACCCCATCCGTTCCGCGATGGTGCTCAGGAAGCCTGAATACCAGTAGTTGAAGTTCGCACCCTTACCCACCTCCGTGCGCCAATACTTGTAGGCACCAGCAGGTGTCAGAGGCTCCGACTTGAGGTTGTGTTTGAGGCGATCAAGGTTCTCCAGGTCAGGGAACCCTGACCAGTCAACCGTCGTGCGAAGGGACTTGAACATCTCGGTGTTCAAGCCGGGCACCTCAACCGACAGGATGTCAGCCGCTGCTCCCGAGTGCAGGTCATCGTGAGGGAGCTGGCCAAAGGCCGAGATGAACTCCGGATCGCCGGAGAACTCGCCGATCTCGACCAGCTCGATCGCGGACCAGTCGAGAGAGACCATGACGTGGTCATCGTGATCTGCCTCGAAAAAGCCGCGCACGTAGGTGCTGTCGCCGCGCTTGGCGAGCTGCATTGAGTTCGGCTCGGAAGCCGCCATGCGGCGAGTTGCCAGCATCGAGGTGACGGTCGGGTAGAGCCGACCAGTCTCTGGATCCGTGAGGTCCAGGTAAGGCTGCAGGTACAGCTTCATCCGCTGGTCGATGCCCGACATGGCATTGAGGCAGTCGACGACCGTGGCAGCAGGCCCCGTCAGACCTTCGCGCAGCTTGCCGCGAGCCTCGCCATCGCTCTGCAACTTGCCGTGGGTGACGAGCAGCTTCGCGCCGATGAGGTCGTACAGCAGGACCCGGATCGGCATGTAGTGGCTGAAGTTCGGGCCTAAGCCCTTCTCGAAGCCGAAGGACTTGGAGACGGAGCCGTTGACGCGGCTCAGCTCGACCTTCGCATCCGGATGGTCAGCCTGCTCAGCCCATGCGGCAATCGCCTTCCGGTACTTGGCGAAGTTGTTCGCGTACCACTTCTCGTGAGCAAGCAGCTTCAGGTTCGGCTCTGCCGAAAACGGCAGGAGCTGACGCACGGCGGCACGCATCGTCCGCAGGGTCTCGCCAGCCTTTTGCTGCTCGTTGGCCTTCTGATCGACGATGGCCGGGGTGTTGACCCTCAGACCACCGAGGCGCAAGTCCGCATAGACATGCGTCATGGGGTTCTCGGTCTCGTTGAAAGCTTTCAACACCGGAACGCCGCCGTTCTGCAGCATGAAGGAGATAAGGTAGCGAAACAGACTGACGGCCCAGTAGGCGTCGTCTGCGCCGTAGGCAGCGACGTCCTCACCGGTGAGCTTGCCCATGTGGATCTCGTCCCCAAGGGTCTCCTTGAAGGTGGCCATCTGGACGCCGAAAAAGGACTTGACCACGTCCTTGAGGCCGTAGCCGTAGGCCATCTCCTTGATGTAACCGTTGTAGGAGTGGGCAGCGTCCGAGGACTTCGAGAGGATCTTGAAGACGAACTCCTCCAGCTCCCGACCTAGCTTGCTGGTCTCAGGATCAAACTGGGTGGAGAGGCGCTCCAGGATGGGCAGCAAGGACTTGATGCCTCCGAGATCAGCCCGGCCAAAAACTCCCTTGTCGTACTGGTCGGGACCGAAGGCCGACACGCACATCTGCATCGTGCAGAGGATGTGGGGCGGCAGGTCGTAGTCCAGGCAGGATTTGAGAACCGCGATTTCGAACGGCGCATTGTGCGCCACCCACATCGCGCCATCCTTGCGGGCGTCGAGCAGCCACCTCAGGTCGCTGGGCTTGAGGGCGTTCTGCCAGTCGGCGTGACCGAAGTTCAGGTAGACGCCTTTGTGAGGCATGTTCTCGGTGTAGAAGCTGGCCCCACACAGGGTCGTGCGGCGGAAATCGAAAATCAGCTTTGAGTTGGACGGCTTCGACCCGTCCTCCCGGTACTTGCAGCGCCGGTTCAGACCCTCGTGCCGGTCAGCGTCGTGGGTCTCAACGTCAAACCCGATGATGTCGGCAGCGGCGATCTGGTCGCGCAGGATCGGGCCTTGCTCGGCCCAGTTGCGTTGGTCGATCAGCATGTGGACCTCAGTGCAGGAATTGGGAAAGAAGCTCGTCGGCCGCGTAGGGGTTCAAAACCCCGACGACAGTCCCGGCTGAGATCTGAGCGTCGGGCACGTCGTAGAACCCGACGATCTGGTAGAAGGTCCGAACCAGAGCGGTGTTGGCCGGTTCGGAGAGCCAACTCAGGCAGGCGGTCGACATCTCCGGTGGACTACCGTGACCGAAGGCCACGAAGTCCTCCAACCGCCGCTTGTCCACGGCATCGAAAGACTTGGGACCAAATCCCTTGATGCCGGGAATGTTGTCTGAGGGGTCACCGACCGTCGCCTTGTAGAGACGGGTCCAACGCGGATCGCCCTTCATCTCGAACGAGACGGTGACGTTCCGATTGACCAGGAGCTGTCCAAGGTCGCGATCGATGGTCTCGATCCGGATCGGCATCGTCGGGTAGCGCTTCACCAACGTGGCGATGATGTCGTCGGCTTCGTAGTTCGGCACTTCGATCTGCAGCGCAGGGGTGTGCTTCAACCCGTCACGAATGAGCTGCACCATCGGAAAGAAATCCTCCGATGGCTTGGATCGGCCCATCTTGTATTCGGGGTAGAGTTTGCGCCTCAGCGTGCGACAGGTTGGGTGATCGAAAGCCCAGACCACTGTCTTGGGTGGCCGGATCGCCAACATGTCGTTGATGATCCGGCGAGGTGCCCGCTGGCCGAAGTCCTTCTCGAAGGCCCGGCGGATGTAGGCAAGACCGTCGATGAGGGTGAGCATGGTGCCTCCAAAAAGAAGAGGGTGCCGACCGCAGCGGCACTACGGTCGACACCCTCGACTACCCACGGAAGTGGATTAGGAACGCAGCGTCTCGAAGCCGATGACGCCCCAGTTGTTGGAGCCCTTCTGCTTCGGGATGTGCGAGAGACGAACCGGCACGATCCCCGCCGGGCCGAACTCCTTGAACGCCGCCTTCAGCCAGTCCATGCACAGCGCATAGCCGGTGTAGGGGGTCGTGTAGCCAAGCTTCGAGCCAGCCTCGACAACGCGCTTGGACTTCTTCAGATCGACATCTGAAATCAGCTCCATGACCAGCTCGACGCTGTCGTAGGAGCCCTTGCACATCGGATCGATGGACTGTGCGCGAGCGATGCACTCGTGCCAGGACTGACCGGAACGAGCCTCGCGAACGCCGTCGATCGACTTCAGGTAGATCGTCTGCCCCGCCGAGGTGTAGCGGAGTGAGTAGGGAAATTTCAGATCAGCCAACGCGATGCGGACGTCGATCGTCTCGATCACGTCCGGGGTCTTGTCGATGTGCATTCCCGAGTAGTCGACCTGGAGGTAGAGGTCGACCGACTGCGGAGCCGCCTCGACGGCATCAGCAAGCGTGCGAGCCCGACCGGGGGCGGCAACGGTGGGAAGAGAACCCGACGCAGTCCCGGACAGTGCCGGAGCGGGGGCAGCAGCGGCAGCAGCAGCGGCAGCCTGAGCAGCGGCAATGGCGGCGTCGATGGCAGAATTGGATGCAGACATTTTTAGACTCCAAATGAGGATTGTGGATTGCCATGTAAGATTAATCCCCTATCCGTCTAAGGATAGAGGTTGAGAGACAAACTATTTAGGAGTTTGTCAGAAGCTGAATTCTACCCTGTCCGGATCGACCTTCTTGGCCTCTCGGGACTTCTTGGCGACGATGCGAGAGATGTGCTCATCGATCGTCTTGCGGTAGAGCATCGTGGTGATGCGAAGAGCAGTCGAACGCTTCTGGCGCATGAAGCGCCGGTAGGCCTGAAGGAGGACCGTGTCGACGTAGTGCAGTGTCACAAAGACGACGTGCCCTACTTCCTGGTGCCCACAGAATTGCCAGTTGAAACCGGTGTCGGCGACTTCTGGTGAGCAGACGAGGATCTTGATGCGACCGGCTCGGAAGTCGGCGTCAATCCCGGCGCGCTCTTCCGGGTTCTCGCCGTTCATCAGCTTGGCCCTGCCCCCAAGGCTGGCGACCAGTGCCAGGATTTCGTGCTGCTGGGGCCGCATCGAGGAGAAGATGACCAGAGGTGTGTCGTTCTCGATCGCATCGGTGATGTGGAATTCGAGACGCTCGATTTTTCCCGCCCGCTGGCCGGGGGACAGGATGTTGATTGGCGGGGCCTTCGGGTCGGTCAAATCGGGGAAGCAGTTGGGATGCTCCATGATCTGGCGAGCGCGGGTGAAAGCCACGCCGGGGTTCTTGCCCTCGATGAAGAAGCGCTCCAGCTCAAGCACCCCCTCCTCGTGGAACTTGTGATAGACGACCGCCTGTTCCGGCAGCAGGTCGATCCACTCGGTCTGCATGACCTTGGCCTCGGGGCCATGGATGTCAGTGAACCGTCGACGTCGACCGTGGCGGATGAAAATCTCCCCCAGGATCTGGTGATCTCGGTAGCCGGTGGTCTTCAGGGTGAAGGTGTCGACGACGTGATGGCACTGCTTGAAGCCCTCGTAGCTGCCGTAGTAGAGAGGTTCGATGACCTGGATGACCGGGAAGGCGGTATCCAGCTTGCCGTTGATGAGTGTGCCCGTCATCGGCACAAACCACTCACCGCGCTTCTTCATGAAGTCCCACATCGCGATCGTTCGCTGGCTCTCATGTCCACCGAACGCCTTGTGGCTCTCGTCGATGTGCAGGGCCTTGACGGTGTCCGGCAGGTCCTTCCAGACCTTCACGAACCGGGTGAAGCCCATGATGTAGACCCGTGCTCCGGGCCGCACCTCGTTCTCATCGACGATGATCACGTCGCCTTCAGACCACCCGCCGAAGCGCATGGCCTCTTCCAGGTTCTTCTGGCGTAGCGAGTTCGGCATCACCCAGACTGTCGCCACGCCGTGCGTGTCCCAGAGCCACCGCTGTAGGACGCAGACAACCGGGGTCTTGCCGGTTCCTGGATCTGAAAGGAACAGTCCTTTCTTGTTGACCATGAACCAGCCGAGATCCTCGATCTGGTCAGGCCGGAGGGTGAATGCCTCCATCAGAAAGGTCCCACCACGGGGTACTTGCAGACGTGTCGAGATCCACCGACAAAATAGACCAGCCGGGTGTTCTGAAAGACGGCGTCGTAGCTGTTCAACATCAGTCCACCCATCGGGGTCCTTGCACGCAGGGACACGCAGACCGAAGTGGCTGGACGATCATTCGCCCGGTCGGCAAAAGGCGCAGTGACACGCATGTCCTGCACCGACCGGGGGTCATGGAAATTCTCGTTGATGTAGGCCCGGATCTGGGACTTCCAGTTGGACGGAAGCTGCTGAGCCTGAACTGCTGTCGGAGTCAGCAGAAGGGTAGCCATAGCGACGACGAGCTTCATCTTGGAGTTCCTTCCACGTTGTGGCCCCGGCTGGGGTCCAGTTAGAACACCGACGCCCCAACCACCCCATGTGGCTGGGGTGGCGGGGATCGTTGCAGATGCAATGATCGAGGCGGCAGTCGCCGTAGTGATCGAGCAGGTAATCACTCAAGGCGACCTGAACCCCATCTGGGTCATCCGAACCCGCGTAGCTTCGATCTGATGGACCAGTAGGTGGTGCTGACGCTCCTTGCGGATCCGGTATGAAAACAGGGCTTTCTGCTCATCCGCATAGGCAAACCGCCTACCGCGAGGGTCACTGAAGACGAACTTCTCTGCAAACCCAACCCTGATCCAGACTCCGCACCGGGTGTGTCTGAGAACCGGATAGGAGATCAGCGTCACAATCGGGTTGGATCTATCGTAGCCAGTCCAGTCATCCACGTAGCGATAGTAGACCTCTTGGTTAGCTGACATCGTAGATCCCGGCCTCGACGCCCGTGACGTAGTTCTTGGCGGTCTCGGGAGCAACGCCGAAACGCTGGCCGATCTCCTTGTAGGTGCGACCCTCTCGGCGCAGCTTCAGCAGTCGACGGATCTGGATCTTGTCCAGCTTGAGCTTGTGACCCGGCTTTCCGGGGTGGGAGTCGGACATGTCAACGTTCCTGCCAAAGCACGTAGGCGGTCATCACGACAACGACCAAAAGAAACATCACGTAGGCGATGTTCATCGAATAGCCGAAGAACCAGGAGGCAGCCGCCACTGGCAGGCTAACCACCAAACCTGCAAAGCATCCCATGCCGAGAGCGAGAGGATATTTGAGGCCGGAGAAATCAGGCACTCCCATCACTCACCCCCCTCTCGAACATGCTCGATCGCCTTGTTCGGATCGACCGTGCGCCAGTCCGGCCAATTCCGCTTCTCGTTGATCTCCTGCTTGGCGACCCAGGCGGTGATGATCTCCTCGGGAGAAAATCCCTCCTTCATCGCGCTCAGCAGGGCGATGGAGACGATGCTGGTCCACGGCTGCAGCTCAGTGCCGTCGCACACGACGACATCGTCCAGGTTGGCCTCGATGTCGTGAACGAGGTCAATGTCCTGCGTGTCGGCAACCGAACCGGACAGGACGTTGAGAAAGCCGAGAGGCACAAGCCCATGAGTCAGATCGCTGGAGATCTCCTCAGGCGTGAAACCGGCGCGCATTGCGCCGTCGCAGCCCAGGATCACGACGTCGATCCACTCCATGAGATCCTTGCCCTCGACGGCGCGGATCTCGGCCAGCTCCTTGCGGATGTGGTCGACGACGCCGGTCGTGCGCGGTCCTGGTCCGAAGGCAGAAAGCGAGAAGCACTTCTGACGATGAAGGTGTTCTGTGAGGTTCAAAGCAGGCTCCTGACGTAGGCGTCGAGCAAGGAAAGTCCGACGTTCGGCCATGGGATGGCGTCAGCGTCGAAGGGGGTGAAGGGCAACTCCTGAGCACCGGGGACGCGAAACCTCGAACAGAGGATCACCGTCCTGACTCTTGGAATGCTGAGCAGGCGCACGATGTCGTCCACGTCCTTGAGGGCGTAGTCGACGATGATGAGAGGGGCGGCGTTGGTGCAGTTCAGGTCGCGGGTCAGACTCCTGATCGGGTCAGCCCATGGAATGAAGAACACCGGCCGGTTTGGTGAGCAGATCTGGTGAGCGTACCGGAGAACCGAACTGGCCTCCGGTGGCACCCAGTAGGCACCGCCATCGAGGGCGGGACCTAGCTTGTGGACGATGGGATGATCGGGGATCTCTGCCCGATCTCCACCGCGAGCATAGTCGTGCGGACAGAACCGCGTGGTGACGACTTCGAACGGGCTCGCCAGCCGTTCCAGACCGGGGGTGAGGCAAACCCCACCCCCGGCCTCGTGAAGGAAGATCAGGTCATCCTGGCGATGGATGCCGTAGTGGTGGACGATCACTGCCGGTCCCCCTCGAAGAAATCGTCCTTTAAGGCTTCTTCCTCAGCACGAACTCGCAGCTCAGCAAGTGCATCCAGACCTCTGACCAACAGTCTAAAGTTCGGTATTGTGAGTTCTGCCTGTCGGACAAAGTGCTTCAGCTCATTGTCCGACAGTGTGTGCATTTGCTCAGTCATTATGCCGCCGCCTGTTTCTCTGTGACAGGCTTCACCGTAATGGCTGGCTTGGAGTTCTTCGACCAAACCTCCTTGAGAGATACGACGCCGATCTCGACCAACATCGTCTTGGTCTCCTCGGGCAGCGTGGCAAAGACCCCGGTGTTGAGAACCGGCTCCTCGCCCTTCAGCTCGGCGACCGAGCCGCGCTTGGTCTCGACCATGCCCTTGGCGGATGAGAAGCGAAGAGCCTTGTCGGCCTTGGTCGTGGCATCCCGCAGGACGTCCTTGAGGTGCTCGATGCGCTCAAGGGTCGGCGTGACCTCGACCTGGAGGTCAATGATGGTGTCAGCTACGGTCTGAAGGTCGTTGATGCTCATTGTCGATCTCCTTGTTGTAGAAGCGCTGCAGTAGCGTTGTTGAGGCGGAAGGCTCTTTCTCAAAGGCGCATGAAAAAAGCCGACCTGTGAGGTCGGCTTTTTTGATATTCTGGGGCATCTGGTTATAGATGCGAATGTTCATGAAGTATTCGACTAGGTCGACGACTGTACCTGTACTTTGCATGTGAGCGGCTTCGTCAGCTCCTCAAGCTTCATGTTGGTGATTTCTGCGATTTTCAGGAGTTGCGAGAGTGAGAAGTCGAACAAGCCATCCTCCATCTCGCCAACCCAGACGCGGTTGGCGAAGTCATGCTTGTCGGCAAACTCTCCGCGCTCCATCCCGAGAGTCACTCGGTGACGGAGAAGATGAACGCCCACCGCTCGGTGGACGGGAGACAGGGCCTTGCGGGCGGTGCGGGGGGTGTAACCACCAATGCGCTTTCCAGACCGTGGGATTTCAATCCCACTCTCATTGGCGTACTGGATAGCCTCCTTGATGTACTCGGTGACGGAGGCTTGCGAGAGGCGGTGCGACAGCCGCTCGTAGATTTCGGGTCGGGTCAGGCGCTCTTCCAGGAAGAGCGCTCTCACCTGCAGCTTGAGAGTGTTCGTGGTCATTGAACCCCCGAGAAAAGTGGGGGGGCGTATGGGAGGAACAAAACAGCACCCAGTGCCCCAAGGATGCACAGTGGGCTCTGGGAAAAGTTGAAAGCTTTCAACGACTTGGGGGGAGCTGGGGTGGTAATCCCAAAACTTCCGCGCTACCAGACTGCGCTATACCCCGTTTATACCCAAGCCGTTGAATTTGCAACCTATTCCCAAAGCCTTTGATTGAAGTCAGACTCTACAACTTACGCGACTGGGGGAGAAGTGAGTGGGGACTGTGTTTCCCCAACAACTCCCTGAGAGTTTGCACGGATCCGGCGGCGTACAGCTCGTGGGCCTCGACCGTGGTGTGACCCATGATCGACATCCGGTCCTCTCGGGACATCCCGAGCTGCCGGACCCACGACGCAAACGTATGACGCAGATCGTGAATTCTCGCTTTCGGCAACCCGGCTCTCTTCCGCAATACGGTCCAGCCTCGATAGATGGATACGTACCTTGTCCGTGTGCCGGGGTTGGTGAAGACGTACTCTGATAGTGGGTCACGGGCAATACCTGCCAGTGTGTTCAGACTGTGTGTGGTGAGTGGGATCAGGCGGTCTCTTTTTGCCTTGTCCCGCTCCCGTGACAGCCTGATCGTACCCTTCTCCAAATCGACCTCCGACCACATCAGGCCGAGGGCCTCTTCATGACGCATTCCGGTCTCCAAGATCAGCCGGATGTAGGCTGACCAGAAGCGACGGCCTTGCGCTGCGTCCAGCAGTCTCTGAACCTCATGAGGCTGTAGGAACCGGGCGTGATCCGAAGCTTTTCCTAGGCGCTTCTTGCTCACGAGCCGAACCGGGTTGTGGGTCGGGGCTCCCGGAAGTTCGTTCTCGACGGCAAATTCCAGCACGGCTGACAGGGCTGTCAGTTCATGGCGCACCTGGATGTCTGACGTCTGTGCCCTTCGGTCCTTCATATAGGTGCGGACCAGCTCCGGCGTGACAGCACTCAGCGGAATGTTGCCGAGGGTGTTCACGACGATCGCCATTTTGCGGGCGTACAATTTGGCCGTGCTGTCCTTGATGGTCAGCGACGGGTCTTGGAAGTAGTCATGGAGAGCCTGAATGAGGGTAAGGCTGTCGCGTCTGGTGGCTTCTCTTTCGAGTTCCTCTCGTCTGTGGTCTGCAACTTCGCGAGCGCGCTTGCGAAATGCTGGACTGGCGGGCACTCGTGTCGAGAAGCGATGAGTTTCTCCACCGACATCGAGTTCTGCATACCAGTACGGGCTTTCCGACCTTGTGAAGAGTTTGACCATCCCTTCTCTCTTTTTTGAGCAAGCCAGAGGCGAAAGGCCTCCTCCTCCCAGAGCCAGACGCCGTTAAGCTGAAAGGCTCCGGGAAGAAGACCGTGGCGAGCCCAGTAGTAGGCAACCCGCCTGGATACCCCTAGCCGTGGTATGATTTTCGAAAACCTAACGTAGGTCTCCTGCACGTTTCTCCCCCGTGAAATTCTGAACAGTCTCGTACAATATCGTTCGTTAATCTGATTGCGACTCATTATTGAGTCTAATTAGTTCTGATACAGAATATGGGATTTGATATTTATTTATTAATAGCAAGTTAACAGCAGTCTCTAGTCTTTTGATTGATTTTCCAAGCTCATGAAATTCGTCGGTTCTAAACCCCGCCAATAATTCAATGGCGAGGTCCTCACTCACGTCAGATAGGGCTTCAAGCAGCGGTTTGATGTCGGTACTCTCTGTCATGCGAAACTCCCTGAAGGCGTTTGTCTACGACCCCTTTTTGAGTCCCATGAGCCGGAAAAGCTATAATAGCGTCTCTGGTCCTGGGTTTGGTGCAAAGCTGGCAATCAAGACACGTCAATCTAGGCACGTAAGTCTCAGGACAAATTGCAACCGGACGACCTGATGGAGTTCTCAACTTGAGAGATCCACCGAGACGCTGTCGATATTCAGACAGACTCTCCATTTTTAGTCTCTTGTATCGAGACTCAATGACCACCACTGTTGGCAAGCCAGTAGCGGCTAACTCGTCGGCCTCCTCCAGAGAGTCGGCCGACAAATTCACGTTGAACCCCAACTGCGACATCTCCCGAAGGGTGTCGAAGTCGCGATCATGGCTAAAGCAGATAACCGGCCTACCAGCGTTGGCCTTGGCCAGTTCCAGCTTGTCATTTCGGTTTGGGGGCAAGTCTCCGGCCTGTCCGTAGCGCCAGACGGTGCCACGGCGGAGAAGACGGATCTGGCGGAGCAGGGCTTTGAAATCGATACCGATTGTCCCCAAGCTCTGCCAGAGAATCCACAGGGGACCCGTCAAGGCATAACAACCTGCATCATACAGAGAACACTTGAGTGAGCAAGTGTCCCTGGAGGCTGTGACAACGGGCATTGGACCCAGCTTTTTGTTGCGAGTCATAGCTGTGAAATAGAAGCGCATTCGCAGGACTCCAGAATCAAAAAGGCCCGCCGTGAGGCGAGCCTTTTGGGATTGATGTCGGGGGATTTAGGGTTAGCTAATCAGTAAAACTGACTGCTAGGGGTCAGTGGCAATCGTCAATTTTCTTTCGAAGTTCCGATTTATCAGTCACGTTGAAATAGAACCAGTACGGTCGACTATTGCCTTGTTTGACTCTCTGCTTTGCATAATCGAGAGAGTTGAACGTGCTGCCGCCATCAGATCGCGCACCAATCTTGGAGATTGCGATAATTTCTGATGGGGTGAGGTAGCCGCCAAATTGGCGACCTTCCATGTGGACGATTTTCTTGATCGTGGAAGGAGAGATCTGATTTGCCATCAGCCGTCTTCCGTCGCGGCGCTCTCACGGCAGTCCGGGCAGGTTTCCCAATCCCGTACTCCATGCTCGCAAGGTGCCATGCTGCGAAGCCATGACTGGCGCTGTGCTTCCCACATGGCCTGCTGCTGTTCCGGCGTCATGGCGTCGTAACGAGCTTGCGCGTCAGCAAAGGCGCGCTGCAGTTCATCGCGGTCTTTCATCTGTGGGATGCTCCTGTGCGTGTACGGCCTTGACGTGCTGCTTCACGGCGATGCGATCAGCGAACACCTTGTCGCAGTGCGGACAGCGGTGGGTTCTGAGAACGCGCCACCGCCAGCCGCCGTCAAACCAGACGGTTCTGGGCTTGGTGGTCATGATCGCGGCTCCGGCGGGTTGAGTGCGCGGATCATCTGCGGGTAAGGAACCGTTGGCGTTGCCACAAGCACTTCCCAGCCGGGTCCTTTCTGCGCTTGAACGTTAACGGTCGGGGCTCTTTCTACGGCTTCCGCCGCCGCGTCCCGGCCTTCAATCCAGCCGTCACGACGGCCACGCCAATAAGCCTTCACACGCTGTTGCTCGCACAGCCCCCATTCCCGTTCGGCGGCGTCTGCACGGGCCTCCAGTTTAGCAATCCGAACGGCCTGCTGGTCGAGCAGGTCGGCGGCGGCGTCCATGCTGGGCGTCTGAAACGACCGCAACCACGTTGTCAGTTCCTCGCGCGTCATGGCGTCGGCTCCTTGTCGATCAGGTTTTTGATCGGCCGAACGACCGCGTCCAAGATGAAAGAGATGTTCCAGGCTGCGCCGCTCGGGCCGTGGAAGTCGGCATGATACCGGATCGCCACTTCGGCTAACTTTGCCGCCTCCGTCAGGGCGGCGATGCGGGCGGCGTCCCGCTCGGCCTGGATGGTCTCGGCGATGAGAGCGCGCAGCTTATCGTAGCCCATGTCGATGGACGGGATCCCGACCGGCGGCAGGATCGTCAGTGCGACTTCCTCCGGCGTCTTCATGCTCCATCCTCCTGTGGCTCATCCATGTGAAGGATCTCGTCTGCGGCCCGGTCCATCACTCGCCCTCCACTCGCAACCACGGGAATGCTTCGCGAACACGGGACTCTGTAGACTCGTCCCAGAACCCAGAGACAAAAATGGATCGGGCCTTTGCCCATTCCTCCCGCGTCAGCACGACCGTGGGAGGTGGGCGGTGGCGCTCATAGGCCTTGATGGCGGCGTCGGCGGCGCGAAGGACAGTCGGAACGTCGCGCAACACGTCAGCGTCTAGGCCCCACCCTTCGCAAATAGCCTGCGCCATGACCTGCCGGAGATCGTCTGTCGGTTCGGTCATGGTGACGGCTCCCCTCCAAACCCCAACTGCTTTTCGGCTTCCCACGCTCGACGCAAAGCCGATCCGTTCACGCCTTTGAAAACGGGACCTTCCATCGTCACGTCGATGGCCACGGCTTCTCGGTACAAGCAGAGCAGTCGAAACAAGCTGGCGACACGAATGTCGCCAGCGAGGGTCTCGGGGTGATTGCGGTAGGCCGCGATGGCGGAGTCAGCAAAGTCGATCCAGTTGCGCCCCGGAGAAGTCATGATCGCATTGGCGACAAAGCGTCGAAGGTCTTCAGACTCGGGAGCATCAGCCCTCATCAAAGCCTCCAACCTTCTTGGTGATCAGCGTCACCCGGTCGAACTGGACGTCGACAGCGATAATGGCCACCTCATCGACGCAGCCGTAGCTTGAGACCCACAAGGGAGTTCCCTCATCCATGAGGAAATCTCCGCCTTTGTAGCCCTCCAAAGTGGAGTTCAGGATTGTCCGGAGGCAGTCCAGGAACGGGGCCACGGTAGTCGCGAACCCGCGCTCGAAAGCCAGATCAGAGTAGTAGCCACGATAGCTGTGAGGCCGAAATGGTGCCGTTCCGTCATCGAAAACCACATCGGCATTCGGAAATGCGATTTCCAGTTTGGCGATGAGCTGTCCAAGCGTCACATGATAGTTCTGACGGGTGACGCGAGACGTAGCGCTCATCGCATCAAGTAATTTCTGCATGTCCATGATGATCCCCCTTTGAAAAAGAAAGGGCCGGTCTTTCGACCGGCCCTGGCTTCAGGCCAGCTTGACGAGAAGGGTACTTCCTTCGATCCGGGCTTCCGGGGTCCAGGTCTTCATCGGGTCGGTGACACCGGGAGGAACGAGGACGCTGGAGGTGTACTTGCCGACGCCGTTGGACTGGACACGCAGGCGAGCCCGGTGCTTTTCGTCCACAGGCGACAGGGCGTACCAACCCTGGTCGTCGCCGTCTCCGCGAGCCACTGAAAGGCGGTCATCCGCCTTCCAGCCGAGAGCCTGGACGAGGCTGGGCGGCATCTTCAGCCGCCCGGCAATGCCGTCCGGGACGCGAACCACGGCGAACCGCAGCTCGGTCACAAACGTCCACTGCTTGACCTCACGTTCAATCAACTGAAAGCCCATCTTGTATTCTCCTGTGTCATTCGAAGTCGTCGTAGTCGTCCGACCCAACATCAACCGTGCCGGTGTCAATGACATCGGCATCGGGGCTGTCGTAAGTCGCCACAGTATTCTGATGCTTGCGGACGAACTCATCAATGTACGACTTGGAAATCTCCTCCAGGACTTCGTACTTGCAGACCCGCATCTTTGAGCCGTCGTAGTCGGTCGGAACCGAAACGACGTCCTCGGGCCAGAAAGCGCAGAGAACGACACGGCGATCGTCCTGCCACAGCCCGAAATTCGGGATGTAGCGATAGGCCCCGAGATGGAGACCGTGGCTGCAGGTGTTGTCGGGATTGTCGTCCACGTCGCCGCGATCGATCTCGACAACCTTGCCGATCGAGTTGTCGAACTTGCCGCTATAGACGTCGGTGAAGTCGTCCCGCACGACCTTGAGAGCGGTCATGCGCCCGTCTGCCAGCCACGGCAGGTCATTGACCTGAGCGAAGATGGGGAAACGGGTCCGAGCCGAATTGGTCGGATTGCGGTAGAGGCTCTCCAGCACGTTGAGCAGCGGCTGGAACGGCACATTCTCGGCCTGCAGCTTGAGCAGCTTCTCGGTGAAGTAGTTGTCGATCCGGTTGCCCTTGTAGAGCACCGAGTCGTAGGTCACCTCGAACCGGCCCTGGCTGACAGTCCGCAGAGCCTCGCCGCTGTCGCACCAGCCGATGAGCTGGTCGACGTCGGCGGTGGAGGTGAGGAGGCGCTCACGCGCCGCCTCGAAGTTGGAGTTGTCCCTGCCGATGTGGTGGGGCTGGCCCTTGGCGAAGAACGTGATGGAATGGTCAGCGATCGTGAACGGGATGTTCGTCATGGTAGGTCTCCTGTTTTGACGGAAGGATGAAAGGTTTCAACCGTGCTCAGCGGCACGAGCTTCAAGATCGAGATAGTAATCAAGATCCTGGACGTTCGAGTTATAGTACCCCAACTCCTGAACGAAGCGATGCAGGAGCTTGTACTTCTCCCTGAGGAGTTCGTACTCACCACCCAACTCCTGTGCGGGGCTGGGCGTCTCCACCAACTGACGAGCGTCGGCAGTGAATTTGTAGTAGTAGTTGTAGAGATTGCGCTCGTCAGACTTGTCTTCGCCAGACTTGTGGAGCATCACCTTGGTGAGAAAGGCTGCGAAGTCGATAGGCTTCCTGCGAACCAACAGGTTAGCCTTCATCTTGAGGTTCTCGACACTACGGTCGAGAGCGTCGGCCTGCCGCTTACCCCTTGCGACAGCATCGAAGTCCATCTTGCTTTCGACGATCTGCTTGAGCCAGGGGCCAAACATCGTCCACTTTTGGAACTTCGGGGTCTCATCGAAAATGATGACGTTCGGGACTTCGTCGACGTACCCTGTCAGCTTGAGCAGCCGCAGGATCTCGCCGACGTGGCCCCGCATCATGTTGGTGTTGTAGGTGTGGTTAGGATCGGTGAGGTAGTTCCGGTTCCGCATCTGGGTGCGGCTGCCGACCTCCCGGTCGACGACGTAGATGCCGCCTTCCTTGAGAGAGATGGAGACGTCATTGATCTCGCCGTTGGCGAAGATCGACTTCTTCTTGACGGTCAGGCGAGAACGACCCTCACGGGCGATCTTGGGCAGCTTGACCTTGCCGAGATCGAACACCGCCGGGTCGGTGCGGGTCAGTCCAAAGCGACCGAGGACCGCGTCGACGTGGTCGTTGTCCTTGCCGATGCAGCGCAGCCAAAGCACCCGGCCGGTCAGACGGGGCTTGAGGGCCGTGATACGTTCGAACGAGCGACTGGTTGTGGTCTGAATGATGACGCTGCGAATGCCAGCGCCATAGGAGCCGATGCTCCAGCTCCAATTTGCCTTGCCACGACCCTCTGAGAAGCGGTCGAAGACGGGGCTGTCCTGATCGCTGTTGAAGACGCAGGCGCTGACCTCGTCATGGTTGGACTTGAAGGTGCTGACGATCGGCGTCTTGCCCCTGTAGAGCACCTTGCTCTCCAGGTGCTTCGCAGCGCCACTCGGCATCGTGTTGGTTCGGTCGTGGAAGAGGACGCAGGCCTCGAAGAAGTTCTCGGCCGTGTCGATGTGGTCCTGCAGCTCGACGACGTAGGCCAGCTCGAAGGCCTTGATCGTCTCCATCAGCGTCTGCTTGGTGGTGGCGTCGTAGCCAAGCTCCTCGTTCGACGTGGTGGGCGTGAGGCTGCCCAGAGGCACGTCGAACAGGATCGGCACGCGCCGCCATGGCCAGTCGGGCATGTCGAGAGCCGCCATGTCGACCGGGAACAGGATGCAGCCCATCCGAACCCTGGGACCGCTGAACGGCACAGTGTCCTTCTGGTACTGGACCCAGCCGTCGCCGGAAGCGGCGATGACCTCGCTACCGAAGTCGATCTCCGGATAAATCTTCGGCCGGGGGCGAAAGCCCCAATAGGCAGACTGGGCTTCCCACCGGACCTTGTCGATGTCCTCGCGCCGGATCGGGAACGACACCTCCAAGCCGGTCGGCTCGTCGGTCGGGCTCTCGTCGATCAGGTCCCAGCCGGGCTTGCCGTCTGGCTGGATCGCCATGGTGTAGGTCCGCACCATGCCGTCGAAGAACGAGCGCACGGTGAAGGAGCCAGCGCCCTGGCCGAGCTGGGTGCCGTTGATCAGGTAGCCGTAGGGGCTCTTGGAGCCGAGGCCACGGTGACCCTGGCTGTCGGCGTCGTTGTCCTTGGTCGAGTTGCCGAACTCGCAGAAGACGTTGACGACGTCGTCGTGGCTGAGGCCGGGGCCGCAGTCACGGATCCGGAACACCGGCTTGAAGATGGTGGGCAGGAAGACCTCGAAGCTGGTCTTGGTGTCCCAGGCGTTGGACCCCAGCTCCTGAAGGAAGTATTTGATCTTGTTCTTCGCAATGCCGGACATGAGAGTGTAGTACATGACCGGAGTTGCACGAATGCCAGCCGTGCCGTGGCTGATCGTCTCAGACGTGATCTTGGTGTAGGTTCCGTAATTCGGTATCATTTGTTGCTCCAAAAATGAAAAGGCCCGCCAATGGCGAGCCTTTTTCGATAAAGACGAGGATGGTTAGTGGTTGAAAGCTTTCAACCTACTCGGAGTTGCTGATCGCGTTCGAAGCCTCCTGGAAGATCACGAAGTGCTTGGAGCGGACGTAGTGGACGAACCGCGTTTCCCAGTCCTTGGAGGCAGTCCTACGCAACTCTCCACGCTTGGCCTGCACGAGCTGCAGTGCGAGCTTCTTCATCCGCATCGCCATGCGGGCCTTGCGGAGCCAGACAGCGTCGTCCTGACGTTCGGGGTCGATGAGGTGGCCCTCGATGACGCCGAGTGCCTGCGTGAGCACGAGCTGGGCGTTGTGGCAGTCGTCGAGAGTCTTGAGATCGTCGATGACCCAATCGGGGCCGTCGATCTCGATGACAGGTACGGGCTTCATTTCAGGATCTCCTTCAGTTCCTTGAGGGTTCGGGGCCGGTAGCCGATGGCATCGACGCCGACATCGAGCGAGTTGCCCTCCCCGGTCATCGCGCCGTGGACGTGACCGAAGAGGTGGATGGAGCCATGCCGGTCACGGTTCCAGCTCCGGAGGGGGTAGTGGCAGAGAACGACCGGCAGTCCGGTGTCCGGGTCGGTCAGCTCTGCCATTGGGAAGTTGGGCTGGATTATCGCGCGGGTGTCGTAGTGATCGTGGTTGCCCTGGATGAGGATGATCGTCCCGTTCAGGGTTGAGACGAGATCCCGGATCTGGGACTTCTTCTTGTGAAAGGCGAAGTCGCCCAGGTGGTAGACGACGTCCCTTGGCTTCACGACCGAGTTCCACGTCTCAATCATGTGCCGGTCCATCTCATCGACAGAGGAGAAGGGCCGCTTGCAGTATTTGATGATGTTGACGTGGCCGAAGTGGGTGTCAGAGATGAAGAAGGTCTCGCTCATTCTGTCGCCAGTCCTCTGTCGGGAGAAAGCCAGTTCGGGTTCTTGGTGATGCGATAGGCAACTTCGCGAGTGGCACGCTCGGTCTTGAAGTCGCCGATGGCGAGAGCGAGACCGTCACTGCCTCGGCCGTAGAGGGTCCAGAACGCGGTAGGTCGGCTGTCTCCAACCCCCACGTAGCCGAAATACAAGTCCTCGATTGCCTGGGTTGCGAGTTCGTAGGTCTGGTATGACCTGATCTCACCCTCCCAGAGCACGCACGGCCTCATCTCGTAGCTGACAAAGACGGGCGGTGTTGGCTGGGGAGGTTCTGGCCGGTCGAGAACCACGCCAAAAGCTTCCAGCGCCAGCTTGCGCTTTTCGATCTCGGCCGTCAGGTGATCGAAGGTGAGTTTGCGTAGGTCAGCGGAGAAGTCCTTGGACGGATAGGCGTTGAGAGCCACGGATATGGTAGTAGAGAGCGCCTGTCCGTCTAACCGGAGATCCTCCAGGCTTTGGATCTCGTCGTTGAGCCGGGTTACGATATTGATGTTCTTGATATTCAAGAGACTACCCTCGCTTCTGTTGCCTCGATCCAGACTTTTGCCCCGCAGTCCAGGGGTTTGTCTGGACGGTGGATGACGCGGACGGGGCCGGTGAGTTCGACCTCGTGTGCGTAGATACGTTTCCGCCCCTGCCGGATGGTCAGGGGCGGATCATTTCGGCCGTGCTTGCGGTTGGCAGCCACGACGCTGCGGTTGACGTGGACTCTAATCATCCAGGCACCACCACAACCGGAACTTCGGGGTAGTCGGTCGACTTGATGACGACGGCGATGCTGGCTGTGTGGGGATCGTGCCTGTCCAGCAGCTCGTCATAGTGAGCCTGAGCGTCTGACAGGCTTTCGTGGGCGTGGTAGTGGTCGTTCAACTTGCTATCCACCCACACGACCAGGAACATGGGCTGCATCATCAGCACTCACCTGAGTTGTCGGCATCAGTCCCAGCGAGGACTTCTTCCCACTCGGGACGCCCGTTGGTCAGGTAATTGCGGAGAGCCTGGGCAGCCTGCTCGGCCGAGATGTTCTCGTACTCCCAGCGATAGGTTCGGCCAGACTCTTGGCCTGGATAGAACAACTCCTTCAGATCTTCGGTTGGGGCGTTGGAAACGAATTTGTCGGCATCGTCCCTGTCGAAAATCCAAATGCCGTCGATTTTCTTGCCGTTCATGAGGGCGTAGGCCCATCCGCCGATACAGCCGACAGTTCCGCAATGATCAGACTGGGGCTGGGCCACGACAGACATGTTGAAAAGGCTTGGACTGATGAAGTCTGGATCGTTTGTATCGGGGACGTGACGGAGCTTCCCGCTCTCAAGTCCCTTGAGGACACGGATGAGGGAGGCGTGCAGTTCGGTGTCGATGTTGAGCTGTTCGGCGGTCATCATTTGCTGAGGTTCCCTTTGTTGACGGAGAGGACGGTGAGAAGCTGGCCGTAGACGAGGTCGGTCTTGGGCTGCTCACGGAAGTCTTCGACGGTGTGCTCGGTGAGCCAGTCACCGGTCACATCGACGATGGTCTGGACCTGTTCGGTCGCCCATCGGGCGGCTTCCGCGTCGGTCTGGATGGAGAGAAGGGGGTGGGTCACAACTCCCTCCCGTAGTGGCAGAGCAAGATCTCGCCCCTGTAGTCTTCGATTGCCGGATCGAGGCGACCCGTCACGGTGATCAGGTCGAAGTCGAGGATGTCCCCGTCCGGTTGGGGAAAGCCGATGTCGACACCGTGGCGCAGGTAGAAGTCGCGCCGCTCGTTCAGGTCGACCGAGTGAATGTCGGCGTAATCGGCCCCCTCATGTGAAACGACCCGGCCAGTGACCGGGTCGATTTCGAGGCTTCCGTAGGTTCCGAATGCGTGGATTGTCATTTGATGTCCTCCTGCACGAGATCGACCAAGTTGGCTGTAAAAGGGCCATGAATAGTCATGGCTGGGGACAGGCTGAGGTCGGGAAGATCCTCGCTGTCGAATGACAAGTCAGAGATGATGTCTCCTTTCAGCTCCAGACATGTCGAATTCAACTCACAAACGAGGCTGTAGGCCTCGTCCTTGCTGTTGGCCTTGACGTAGGCGGTGGCGGCGATCTTGATGTCGATTGCGTAGAGGTTCACTGGAGCAACTCCCCCTCTGGAGTTCCGCTGTGTCGGTTGAGCGTGATCTTGACCTCGACTAGGTAGTTCCAGTCGGGACCAGCCTCGATGAGGTCATGGACCTCCTCGATCTCCTCGACCTGCTCCATTGCCGTGACGCCGACGCCATTGACGACGTAGGTCCTCAGCACGTTCCAGCGCTTCTCACCCATCCCTGGACCTCATGACGGCCACGACGTTGCGGAGCGGGACGTAGACGGGTCGATCGGTCTTCGGCAGGAGGACGACGATGTCCACCTGGGGGACGCGGGGCATGGGTTCCCACAAGCAGTTCACGAGCCAGATGCCGGTGCTCAAGAGCACGTCGATGTTGGGGCTGTTGATGTCGACAGTGACTGCCTTGAATTCAGCGAGGGTCATTGTTCGATCGTCCTTTCAAAAGATCGTGGATCAACTTGGCCTCTCGCTTTGAGATGCGACGGCCAGATCGGTTTGATGCGGCGATAGCCTTGTTGACGGCCACCGGGGAGTAGCGGACAGGCGGGGGGCGATAGGGCTTCATGCTCCCATCCTCCGCTCGGCTTCGACCATGCGGTGGTACTCGGCCTCGTCACGCTGGATGTCGTCCCAACGGGCGAGGAGGTCGGGGGGAGTGCGGTCGCGGTCCACGACCATGACCTTGCCGGTGCCGCCGCAAGGGTCGCACTCGCGGTCGTAGCGTCCGGCGAAGTAGTCCTCCTCGAACTCTGGTCCGGCCTCGTCCATCTCGTCGGCCGTGTAGGCACCGAGGTGGAGTGAGTTCTTGCCGTGGCCGTTGCAGGTCGAGCAGATCTCGAACTTGTAGGGGAGACGGATGGGCTCTTCGCCCTCGCCGTCGTCGATGATGGGGGGATTAGCCATGATCGGGCAGCTCCGGGATGAGGTTGCGGGTGACGTCAAGCCAGACGCGGTCCTTGCACAGGACGCTCTGGAACACGGGACCATCGAAGGTCCCCTCCCCGATCGTGCATTTGCGCTTGGTCGGGTAGCGCTCGAAGAAGGCCTTGGCGGCTTGTCGCGGGGTCTTTCCCCGGACGAAGGGCACGCCAGAACGGGTGGCGATGAATTCCTTCACGACAGTCTCTCCTGCATGGCCTCGATGACCCTGCGCTGCAGGGCGACGATGTCGGCCAGGGTCTGGGGTTCTTCGATGTCGGCGAGTTCGAGCTGCCGGGCCAACGAGACCGGCAGACGGCACTTTTGTTGAAAGCTTTCAACAGGTTGGCGAGGTGGGGGCGGAGCCGGAGCCGGGATTTCGACCGGCAGTCCAGGGGTCTGGAGACCGGGGAGACCGAACTCCGCCCGCAGCGTGTCGACGGCTGACTGGAGCTGGTCGACGATCTCCTGGGCCTGCTCGGGCGTGTACTCGTAGGAGTACCGGTTGGTGAGGTGGCCTAGAATGCGAAACGCCTCCAAAGTGGTTTGGAGGCGTTTCGAGGATAGGCGCTGAAAGTTCTGGGCTTTAGGGCTGTCGTTCAATGGGCACCCCATAAGCGATAGGGACAAGCCGATAGTCGTGGTAGCGCAGGTTCTTGACGATCTCGGCCCACACCTTGTGGGCGAGTTCACGGTTGCTCTCGATCACGCCGGAGAAATGCCAGGGTGACGACGGAGAAGCCTTGAGTTCGACCCTGTAGTTGTAGGTCATGCTGCCAGCTCCGTGGTGAGTTCGAATGTCCGTATGCAGAAAGCAGCCTCGGACATCCAGCGTGGCTTCTGGGCTTCGACAAACTCGGCGACCGAGGAGTTGGGCTCGACACTCCAAGTGTCCACGAGTGCCCGGACCTCGTCGAAGGTGAGGTGGAACAAGCGCAGATGGGACCTCAAATTCTCGACGTGCAAGGACTGGAACTGGGGGTAGAACCCGGCCCAATACTTGGCGTTCTCGACAGCGTGCATCGGTACGCCATCGAAGCTGGAGAGGTGGATCTGGGCCAGCGGTTCAAGGTCAGGCCACTGGGCCACCAGTAGGTGGTGGAGGGTTCCGGCCTGTTCGAGGCGTCCATCCTTGAACAGCCGTCCAACCAAGGAGAAGTAGGGAGGCTTGCCCGTGATCTTGGCGTCAGCCACGAGCTTGAGGGTGCCGTCCGGGGACTGGCAGGATCGGATCACAGACACTGTAATGCTCGCGATTTGAGGGTTTCGGGGTCCCTGATGCCGTCGAGAAACCAGAGACGGAGGAAAATGGGGACCACGTCGTAGTCCCAGACGTGGTCGGAGAAGGCGGGCGAGAGCGGATCGACGACCATGGAGAACTTGGTCACGAGGTCGCGGGTCTCTGGCGGGCCGTGCTGCTCAATCAGCGGGCCGTAGCTCGCGTACTCGATCTCGTGCATGTGCAGCCACGCCGCCTGGGCGGTGTTGCAGATGTCCAGCCAGCGCTGTTCAGCCATAGACCACCTCCCCGAACACCCAACCCTGGAAGAACACGTCGGCGTCCTCGGCGTCGTAGTAGTCCATGGTGAAGTCGGGGCGCTGGGCGAGGAGGAGGTTCAGGCCACGCTGGATGTGCTCGAAGGGCACGCTGGTGGGTTCGTCATCGTCGGGGGTGACGACCAGGATCGTGCTCGCAGGGAGCGTGTAGGTCTCCGGGTTGGAGTAATCGACGGAGGCCTGATACTTGATCCGGATCTTTTGGCACCAGTAGGACGATCCGCCCTCGACTGCCGTTGTCATGAGTTCGGCAATGTCCTGGGGGCTGAAGGTCCGGGGGGTGGGGACAATCCAAGTCATTGGGAGATCCTTTCTCAAGAGACGCGGAACCGGCCGGAGGCCGCGAGGCGGATGCTCTGGATTTCCGAGTTGTGGCGCGAGTAGTTGGCCTGCAAGACACGCACGTCATTGCGGAGATCCGTGACCTCCTTGGTGAGGTTGAGCAGGAGCTGCTGGATCTCGGAGGGGAGCGGAGCCGGAGGCTGTGCCGGTTTCAGGTTCCCGAACTCGGCCTTTCGCAGATAGGCGACGGTGTTGCTCGACACCGGCACGTTCATGAAGTCAGCCACGAACTTGGCGACGTTCTCGTCGTCCCAGCCGGGGTTGAACTCGATGAACTCTGTGTCGGGAACCTTGGACGTGACCTCGGTCAGCTTGTTGTAGATCGAGAGCCGGGTCTTGAAGTCAGCGTTGGTACGCTTGGAAGTCTGTGCCATGGTTGAAACCCTTTCAGTCGTCACCAAAGTGATTGGTCGCGAAATCTTCGACGATCCGGATAGCCTCATCGTGTTCGGAAAAGGCTTCTGGCTCTTCGTCTCGATCAGCCATCGCTGAACGAGCGAGATTGACGACGATTTGCAGTGCATCAGCCAGATCGAGCCGCACACCGTCGTCTTTGTTTTCATTAACGTTCATGGTTGAAACCCTTTCAACGGTTAGTAGTCCTGGAATGCTTTCAGAAGCTGGGTGATGATCTTGTCACCCAGACCAGCGCGGAGCTTGAGAGCTGTCGCCATACATGCGTGGTACATGGCGAGTGCTTTGCGGGAGTCCGGGTCGTACCCGAAGTCGGATGCCCAGTCCTCGAAGGACGAGTGGTTGATGACACTGGCGTCGAGGAGGATGCAGTAGATGACGTCGAGGTCGTTCGGCTTGATTGGCCGGGATCGGTCCAGGGGGTAGAGGTGCCAGTCCTCGGGATTGGCGGCACCGGAGAGCCACTGCGGTTTCGAGGGAAACCCGGTCTCACACTCCGCCTTGATCCGGCCACGGAGGATGCGACGGTCCCAGGGTGTCTTCTGGGGCAAGGGCTTGAGCAGTCTGGAAACCGGGCACTGCCCGGATCTTGCGCTGTAGTCCACGTCCACGATGGGGTGCTTGTCCCTGTGCAGGGTCACGCGCCAGTTGAGGCAGGGGTCCTTGTCCGCGTTGCGAGACTTGGAGTGCGGGACGAAAGCCGAGCTGAGCCACAGGCCCAGCTCGACCTGCAAAACGGCTGGGTCTGCCATCAGACCAACTCGACGATCCGCTTGGTCTCGACGCGGGCGATCAGGACCACCCTTGAGACACGGACGAGTTCGACGTGCTTCTCTGAGGCCTTCTGCTCGGCGGTTTCGAGTGCGTCCGGGTATTCGTCGTCGTCGAAGTGGACGTGGTGCGAACTCCGGATGCCACCGAATGTCTCGTCCCATGTCACCATCCAGCCGTGCTTGGTGTCGGAGGTGTTTCGCTTCACCAAAGCGGCAAAGTTCGATGCCAGTTGGTCGTACAAATCCTTCGCTTCCTTGAGCGGAAGGTCCGTATGAGCGCGGATCGCCTTGATCGTCTCGATAGGTCCGTTCTTCGACGCACGGATCAGTTCGTTGATTAAGCCAAGCATGGAAGTTCTCCAGGTTAGTAGGTGACGTAGTGGGGGTGACCGTTCTCGAAGGCTTCGAGAGCGAGATCGCGGGACTCGTAGGGTGTCTCGGCAGCCTCCTCAGGGGTGATGAGACACCACGACTGGGGGCCTTCAGCGCCGGACTCGAAGTCGTTGCTCCACTTGATCACTGCCATGACGTTGGCTTTGACCGTGGTTGCCCTGCTGAAGGATGCGCAGTCGCAGTCCATGCCCCAGTAGGAGATGCCGACGACACCGTCGTCACTGAGGGCGGCGATCCTGCGGGAAAGCGACAGACGCTCGTTGAGCCAGTCCGGGTTGCGGCCGATCCATGTGAGCAACTGACGCCGCAAGGCGGGCTTGGTTTTGTAGATCTCACGAAAGGTCGTGGTCATGGCATCACCTTGTAGATGCTGTTGCGGGTCTCGAAGACGTTGCGGACGAAGTCAGCCTTCAGCAGACGGCTGGTGACGAGCCGTTCTGCCGATGGAGCCATTGGATGGGGGTCGATCGGCGTGACCACGAGGTGCGGGGCGGGGTGGAGCCGGATCTCATGAAGGCGGGCTCGATAGAGTGGTTTACTTGGCATGTTGAAAGCTTTCAAAGGTTAGAATTGCGGATTTTAGTCCTAGCTTTTGGCCAGAAAAGTGCCCGCAGGATCGGGCGAACCTGCGGGCTAGTGGGGGAGGAACGCCCTGAATGGACGACCTGAGAGGATCATATCGCGGGTGCTTGGTGTGCGCTGACTAACTCCTTAGGAGATATTGAGGGAGGTACTCCTCGATGATGGAGTGCTTGAGGCCCGTCATGCGGGCGATCTCGTCGATCGACTGCCCTGCGTAGGCACCGATGTCCCGGAATTCCCGGAAGTAGTCCTCGGCGGGGTCGTAGGAGCCGTCCACGAGGTCCTCCAGCCGGTAGGAGGGGCCAGGGGAGAGCGAGATCACCTGCGAGGGCCTGCCGGTCTCTGTGTGGGCGTGCAGGGGGTTCACACAGGCCGCGCAGAGGCAGGTTCTCCTGACCAGGGGGGTGTGGTCGTAGAGGTGGTGGTGGAAGGCGTACAGGAGCCTCCTGACGGCCACTCTGCGGCCGAGGAAACTGACCATGGGGGTTGGCGAGGGGTCAGAACTGCCGACACCCGTCCAGATCCAGTGGATGTGGTTCTCGGGCTCGTCGGGGAAGCCGAGAGGCTCCTCGATGAACTCGGACATTTTGCGGATGCGGCCACGGAGGAGGTCACGGAGCGATTTCATGGGGCCTCCTGGTAGGGTGGTAGCTTGAGGTGCCGTGAGGGGCGTCTGCGGGGCTGCTAGGTGCCATGAAGGTGGCCGTAGCCGTGGGCGTGGGCGTGGGCCTTGTGGCCGTGGCCGTGGGCGGGGGGCTGAGCGTTTTCACACAGTGTGCGTAAATTCGCGCAGTGTGGAGTCAAACTCCCATAGAGATCTCACGGATTTTTCGCGCTCAAATTACTGATAGAAAACGGTTAGGAAATAAAAATGGATTTGGGCTTATGATAATACAGCTTTATATCTAGGAGTATTACTTATATATCCTATATATTATTATTTTTCTTTAGTGGGTGATATAAAAAAATTTACTCCCCCTAAAAACTATCAGGAAACAAAATAGCAGCGAAGGCGCTTTCTGCGCCTCCGTTGCCAATCACCCGGTCAAAACGCGCTGAAATTGCTGCGTTTTTTCTTATACTCCCAGGGGGGTTCCAAGATTTGGGAGGATGCGGGGACCCCCCGGCCGGCCAGAATTTTGACCGCCAGTCCATGTCTGCTTGGATCTCTGTAGGAGATACTGCCGTACCTCCCTACGAGTCTGCCGCTGGCACTCACGGCGCTCTTCCCGCATCTTGTCCTTCCACGGATTGCACATGTTCGACGTCCTTGTCGTCACCCCTCCCCGGCCACCACCACGGCAACCTCCATGGGAGTATTTGAAACAGCCCAACCCCCGACTCCTTCATAGGAACGAGAAAATAGGACTATTTCCCTAGATAGCAGGCGCAACTGCTACCTCCTCGCCCACGCACTAGACTGCGCTCGTGGGCGAGGAGGTAGCAACGAACTACGTTGTGGGCGTATATCCGAAGCTATACTTCGATGTTGAAAGGTTTCAACGCTTCCCTATTGGTTGAAAACTTTCAACCAAGACGAGGCCGGTTGAAAGTTTTCAACCGGCCCACGCCCGTGTCAGCACCCACGCTCGCGCCGGGGACGGGGGCGGATGAAACGGAACTTGGGTGGCGTGGAGATGGTTGGCTCGCGTAGCGGAACCGACTTCGGCACCTCGGGCGGGAGGTTGCGACAGAAGTCGTTGCGAAGCGCGACCTTGGTGTCGTGCTCGATCTGGCGCTTCTGTTCGGCCATCATGGCCTGATAGTAGCGAGCGACCTCGGCATCCTCCTCCGCCTCCTCGATGTCGGCGAGACTCCGCAACACCCTGGCCCCGGCTTTGACCGTGGGCTTGGGCTTGGGCTCGGACTCGGGCTCGGGGGTGGGCTTGGGGCTGACGATGACACCATGCTCGGTCACATGCACACGGGGCGCACGGGGCGAGCGGATGGGTGCGAGCGTGGGCTCGGGTGTGGCGCGGGTGATGGTCAGCCCGGAGCGCTCTGCGGCCATCTGTGCGGCCGAAAGCTCCCGGTAATTTCTCTTGCCAACTAAGAACATTTGGTTTTCCCTTTTGGTTGAAAGGCTTTCAACGTCATGCACACGCACGCTCGGGCGCGCGGGTGCGGGTGGGCGGGTGGGCGGGTGCGCGCGTGGGTGCGCGCCTGCGTGGGCGGGCGGGTGCGCGCGTAGGCGCGCGAGGGCAGGTTACGCTACCGTCCGGTATCCTACTTGCCGGTATCGCTACCCTACCGGCAGGTAGGATACCGGCCG
>Ga0209087_1000032_pt1 | contig 74060 bp, 68 predicted proteins | sample S_130805_EF_Meta_FD_187321 | JGI IMG/M metagenome (GOLD analysis project Ga0209087, IMG submission 187321) | Freshwater microbial communities from Lake Simoncouche, Canada to study carbon cycling - S_130805_EF_MetaG (SPAdes) (version 2) | ecosystem: Environmental > Aquatic > Freshwater > Lake ... | reverse complement strand
ATCTGTCATCCAGAAATGGGTGAGTGGGTTCGACTCCCACACTCTCCGCCAGTGCCGCGTAGCTCAGAGGCAGAGCACTCGCTTGATAAGCGATAGGTCGACATTTCGAAACTGTCCGTGGCAACCAAACACGCGCTGATAGCTCAGTTGGTCAGAGCAGCCGACTCATAATCGGTTGGTCACAGGTTCAAGTCCTGTTCGGCGCACCACTCAACCCAGCTACCTAGCTGGGTTTTTTGATTCAAAAAAAATAATCTTGAACTTTTATGTTAACTTTAGTATAATATAATCTTTCCATAAACCCCAACCAACCAAAGGAAACAAATGAAATATTATTTTGGACAAGTAGAAAGCGACGACGCAGACAATTACGGAGACGAAGGTCTTTTTGAATATGCTGGTGACCAGTACTACAATCAAATTGAATTTAATGGCGAAGATGACTTTGTTATCACCGATTCAGTTGGTCGCAGCATCCCTATGTCAACAAACCACCTAGAAGTCCTTATCCAAGTCTTGCAAAATATGCAAGAGTCTGTTGATACCATTCAGGCAGGTAAGGCGGAAGAAGAATTCTTGCAAGACGAAGACGAAATCCGCACATTTGAGTGGTAAGCACTAATGAAAAAAGTAGCGGAAAGTAAAGTTAATACTCAGTATCAGCCAACTCGCGTAAATAAGTTAAAGCAGCTTCTTGAACAAAATCCTAATAATAAAGAGATTCAAGAAGCTCTATCAAAAAGAGCAACAAACTTACCAGAAGGTAAAGTAGATTTTAGTATTGCTGCTCGTGTAAACTGGAAACCTTAATGACTATATTTGAATGGTATTTGCTAATTGCCTTAACAACTTCAATTTATAGTATGTTTGATGTGTATATTCCAGTAATGCTAAAAGCTAGAAACAACTCAGTAAGCAATGTTTTAACTAATAATTTTAAACTGAGTTGTTTTATATTTTTCTGTGTTACTATGATTATGACACCTTTTATTATCCTTCCACTATTAGTACCTAGTATGAATGATAGGTTTCGTGAGTCTTTGCTAAAGAACATAAGCCAAGATTAAAAATTTAAATTTGAATATTGTTTTGTTATAGTGTATAATATATCTTTATTCAAAGGAAAACATCAATGAAAATTAAAGAATTTACTTATACCAAGCCAAACGGCGATGTATCTCAGCGTACTATTGTAGAGCTAGTTACCCCTACTGAACACGTTGAAGGTATTGATATTAGTGAATTGAGCATGGATTCTTATGCAGATTTTGTTCAGCAACTGAGTGAACTCGAAAAAGAAATCTATAACAAACGTACAGAATTGTACAATCAATTTGACCTCAAACATAATTACAGAAGGTTCGTACCTAATCGTATGACCAATGTAGTAACCGACTACGAATAAGGAAATAAAATGGCATCAACATGGACTGATGAATTAAAAGCGTCTGTTATTGAAAAATACGAAGGCGCAGAACCAACCCCAGAAACATCAACAGAAATTATCAAAGATATTGCAGAAGAAATCGAAATGTCTCCTAACGGAGTTCGTATGGTTCTTGTACAAGCAGGCGTTTATGTTAAAAAAGAGGCTGGTGCTTCTACTAAAACATCAACGAAAAAAGAAGGCGAAGGCACTAAGCGTGTTTCAAAAGAAACCTCTATTGCTGAATTGCGTGAAGCTATTGAATCCGCAAACAAACCAGTTGACGAAGACATTTTGTCTAAATTGACTGGTAAAGCAGCAGTTTACTTCTTGTCTGTAATTAAGTAATTAAAGGCGGCTTCATGCCGCCTTTTTTGTTTTAAGGATTAAAATGGCAACTAAAAAACGCAGCGAACTAGAACAAGAGTTAATGACTGACGCTAATATTTTGCGCGTTATTAGCTTGCTTGAGCCTAAAGAAGTAGGTGCAAAACCTATTACTAAAAAAGACGCTTGCCAAATTCTTGGAATGGCTTACAATACCACGCGTCTTGGAACAATCCTAGAAGAATTTAAAGCTAAACGTGAACGCGATGCGCAACGCAGAGCTGCACTACGTGGCAAGCCAGCTACCCTTGACGAAAAGATTTTTGTAATTCAAGAGTACCTAGAAGGTCAGCCAGTAGATGCTATTTCAAAATCTACTTATCGAGGAACCGCCTTTGTTAAAGCAATCCTAGACCAACACGCTGTTCCAATCAGGGTGCCTGGGCATACTTACTTTACCCCTCAACTTATTCCTGATGATGCAGTAAGAGAACGATTTAAAGTTGGCGAAGTAGTTTACTCTGCTCGCTATGACTCTACTGCACGCATTGACACAGAACAAGCGCACCCTAAACACGGTTGGGTTTACCGCATTTGGCTTCTTGCAGACAAATGGAAACAGTCGGCTTATCAACCCGCAGAAGAACTAGCCTCACTAGAACACTTGCGTGAACTTGGAGTAAGAGTATAATGGATGATAATATTCACTATAATAAAATCATTGATGAAAACATGGATAAAGGATTCCAAGTTCGTTTAGTAGTTAATGAATTTAAAGACGTAGAGTATATTCAACTACGCAAATACTTTTTAACTTACGAAGGCGACTGGCAAGCCAGTCGTGAAGGTATTTCAATTCCAGCAACTATAGAAAACATATATGGTTTGCTAGATGGATTACTAGACATTTGTGCTGAAGCCGAAGGCAGTGATATTATTCGCCATTATGCCGCTAAAATATTAGTTGAAGAAAATTAAACTTGTTTTGTTTGCTTAATAATGCTATAATATTCTTTTAAAGAAAGGAATAATCATGAAACCAACAATAGCAGTTTTTATTCACGATCCTTGGTGTGAAACTGAGTGTGGTTTGGCTATGGCTGTGTCTTTTTCCAAATATTTTAATGTAAAAACCATCGGCATTGAAGACCTACACACAGATTTTTTAGCCACAGTAGATGTATTAGCATTTCCTGGTGGTATGGGTGATAGTGATGATTTTCACAGTGTATTTACCGCTGAGCAGATCAAGGCTGTTCAAAATTACGTTGCTGTTGGTGGTAAATATTTTGGTATATGTATGGGTGCTTACTGGTCAGGACCAAACTACTTTAATGTGGTAAGTGATCTAGAATTAGAACAGTATATTGCTCAACCAACTGCAGATGTTATAACTGATGGTCCAACAGTAGCTAATGTAACTTGGAACAATGTTCCTTATAGTATGTACTTTTATGATGGTTGTGCTATACTCGGCAACAACATGGAAGTTATAGCTACATACGCTAATGGTGATGCCATGGCTGCCATTCAAGGCAATGTTGGCATGATTGGTTGTCACCCAGAAAGCCAAGAATGGTGGTTTGTTGAAGGTGGAATGGACAAAGTTTTATACAACAAAGTACACTCTGAACTAATGTGTGATTTTGTACAACAATTGATTGATAATGAATAAACTTAAACAATTCTTAGATTCGGCTGCTTTAGCATATTATGCAGGCAGCCCGTTTATCAGTGATGAAACTTTTGATCGTTTGGCAGAGTCTATTGGCTACAACGAGGTAGGCGCACGTCAACATGAAAACATCAAAAAACATTTCAACCAAATGTTTTCTTTGCAAAAATACTATGAAAATGAGGGTGAAGCCCCTTTAAAAGATATAAAAGATATTGCTATTACCCCTAAGCTTGACGGTGCTGCCATTAGCATTTTATATGTAGATGGCAAGCTTTGTCAAGTTCTAACTCGTGGCAATGGCATCGAAGGCACAGATATTACAGATAAGTTTATAGCTAGAAAAGACTTAGTGCCGCTAGAAGTTTCACGCAAAGATGTTTTTCAAGTAACTGGTGAAATTGTAGCCCCTAAGCTGATACCAAATAGCAGAAATTACGCTGCTGGTTCTTTAAACTTAAAAAGCCTAGAAGACTTTTGTACTAGAGGCATAAGTTTTTATGCATATGGCGTCTATCCAAGTTTATCAAAAACTTTTGATGAAGACATGGTTAACTTAGAATCTTTTGGGTTTGAAACTGTATATGCAAAAGACTTACATAATATTTATCCTTGTGATGGTTTGGTTTATCGTATTAATGATAATAAAATATTTGAAAGTCTTGGTTATACTGCAAAGCATCCAAGAGGCGCATATGCTAGAAAAGAACGTCAACAAGCCGTTGAAACAAAACTAATTGATGTAGAATGGCAAGTTGGCAAAAGCGGTAAGGTAACACCAGTAGCAATACTAGAACCAGTAAAAATTGAAGATAAAGTCATTACTAGAGCAACTTTAAATAACCCAGGTTTTATTGAAAGTTTAGGAATTTGTATTGGTGATACTGTTGCCATAGCTTTAGCTGGCATGATTATCCCTCAAGTGCTACATAAAGTAGATGCTTAATATTTCCTTGCCCCTGGCATGAAAAAAATACGCTTGTCACAGATATTATTTTCATGTATAATAGTCACTTAAACTGAACACAAAATGCAAAAGATTTTTATACCAACTCAATGTCCCTGCTGTTCTTATACGCTGGAAACAGTCAATGAACAACTGTTTTGTAGAAATTTAGCTTGTGATGCACAGCTTGGTAAAAAACTTGAACATTTTTGTAAAGTGTTACAGATAAAGGGCTTTGGTCCTAAAACTATAGAAAAGTTAAATCTAAGAGATATAACAGAAATATTCTATCTAGAGCTACCAGACGTGTCTGCAGTTCTTGGAGAAAAAACAGCAGTAAAACTATTAGATGAAATTGAAAGAGCTAAACAGGCAGACCTTGCCACAGTACTTGCATCTTTCTCTATTCATTTAATAGGCGCTACAGCAGCAGATAAGATATGTAAAGTGGTTTCTTCAATTGAAGAAATTACTGCAGATACTTGTAAGCAAGCAGGGCTTGGAGATAAGGCAACAGCCAGTTTATTAGATTGGTTAGAGCTAGAGTATCCAGAAATGAAAGAGTTTTTACCTTTTTCATTCAAATCTACTGTAAAAATAGTTGACACAAACGCTAAAAAAGTTTGCATTACTGGTAGATTAAAGTCTTATAAAAAGAAAGCCGACGCTGAGAGTGTGCTCAAAGCCGCAGGCTACATTCTAGTAGATTCAGTTACAAAATCAACTGACTATCTAATAGACGAAGAAGACAAAATGTCAGCAAAAAGAGAAAAAGCCGTTCAATACGGAATCAAAATTATAACCGATATAAATGTTCTATTGAAAGAAATTAAAAATGACTGAAAAAGCTAAAAAGTGGTCTGACGAAGCTGTTGCCGAATTAACCAGTATTGTTGGTAAAAGTGGCGCAGTAAGTGTCGAGCAGGTTGAGCAAGCAGCCGAAGCCTTGGGTGTAACAGTTCGTTCAGTTGCTTCTAAACTGCGTCAACTAGACCGCGAAGTTGCTTCTATGGCAAAAGAAAAAGTATCTGCCTTTACCGAAGTAGAAAGCAGTTCTCTTCACAAGTTTGTTACCAATAACAGTGGTGAATACACTTATAAAGAAATTGCAGAAAGCTTTGCTGGCGGTAAGTTTTCCGCAAAACAAATTCAAGGCAAATTGCTTGCTCTTGAGTTGACAGGTGATGTAAAGCCTGCTGAAAAGGTTGAAGTTGCTCGTACTTACACAGAAGCAGAAGAAGCTACTTTTATTAAGATGGCTCAAGCTGGTAAGTATATTGAAGAAATTGCAGTTACATTAGGTAAAACAATTCCTTCTGTTCGTGGTAAAGCACTCAGCTTAACACGTAAAAACTTGATTGACAAGATTCCAGCACAGCGTGATAGCCATGCTAAGAATACCGTTGATCCAGTTACTGCTCTTGGTTCAAAAATTACAACAATGACTGTTGCAGAGATTGCAGCAGCAGTTGATAAAACTGAGCGTGGTTTGAAAACTCTTTTAACTCGTCGTGGTATTAGTGTAAAAGACTATGACGGCGCAGCTAAAAAAGCTAAAGCCGAAGCAAAAGCAGTTTAATCATTAAATTGATTTTGGGTCGGGAGTTATTATTGACTCCCGACCTTTTTTACTTTAAGCTATGAAAATAACTATTACATATCACGACAATGAAGCGTTAACTGTTGAAGAAGTAGTGCAACAAGCTGTACACAATTATGGCAAAAATACTAGAGTAGATATTATGCCTGAATCTACAAAACCGCACGATTTAATCTATTTTGGATTGCAGCAGATTATAACACATCAACAACTAGGTTTATTATTTGATGATAAATTTAGTTATCAAAGCAATATTCAAAAACTTAGAAATGAAACTCTTTTTAAACTACAAGAGATTTTAGATCAAGTTATTATTGATAACGAAAGCAAGGTAGTTTAATGGATATTAGTGCAGTTGTTCTAAATAAGTTACTTACTGAGAAAAACTTAGATGTTTGGAGTAAGTTAAAATTAGCATTTTTGGATCCTGCCTACTCTTCGGTTTATAGTTTAATAAATAAGTACTATGATAAGTATAGTACTATACCATCGTTTGATGATTTAGAAGCTACTGCACGGGAGGGTTTGGCACAAAAAACGCTAGCTACTCTTAGGCTTATTGATGACACGGATGTTAATGCAGAAGTTGCATTAGATGCATTAATAGATCAGTATACTCAAAATCAGTGTATAAATTTACTAGATAAATTTATAGATAAATTGCCTATCTATGACAGCACAGAGATAAAAGAAAATCTAGCGAGTATAGTACTAACCTTGGATGAAAAGACTCTGACAACAGAAGGTGTATACACCATGTCAGATATTTTACTGTTTATACGACCAGATGAGCTTGCTAAAACACGAGTACATCTTGGATTAAACAATACTTTTGACTCTGTACTTGGCGGTGCTGCTAGACAAGAATTAATATTAATTGGCGGCAGACGAGGTTCTGGAAAGTCTATTACTTGTAGTAATATTATGATTAATCAATACGAGAGTGGTAACTCTTGTATATACTTTACGATTGAAATGGTTGCTCATGAAACGCTACAGCGAAACATGAGTATTTTAGCCAATGTAAACCATCAAAACTTAAAAAATAACACTCTTAGTGATGATGATATTTTAAAAGTTGTAAAAGCCAGAGCAGGAATGTATTCAGATGCAGACCATTTGGTAAAAGAATATTTAAAAGATAGAGATCGTTTTAAGTTTGAAGAAACTTTGACAAGAACGTGTGCTCTAAAAGAAGATAATCAAATGGTTATTATAGATGATAGAGCACTTAGCTTAAGTTCTATTGATCTACATTTGGGAAAAATGAAAGCTAGATTTGGTGATAACTTTAATGTGGCAGTAATTGATTATTTAAATCAAATTGTAGTTGAAGGTGCTAGCCAGTTTGATTGGCAACCACAAGTTATTATATCAAAGAAACTAAAAGAATTAGCAAGAAAATATGATATTGTTATTGTAAGCCCCTATCAGATTGATGATAAAGGTGAAGCGCGTTTTGCTAAAGGTATTTTAGATGCAGCCGACATTGCTTTACTAATGGAACCAAACAGTAAAGAAGACAACGCCATGAGTTTTGAAACTACAAAGATTCGTGGTGCTAAAGAGATGAGATTTACAAGTGGTATGGATTGGGATACTCTAAGAATTAGCCCTATATCTATAGAAAAGCCGCAACAAGCAGAAAAAGAAAAAACAAAAATTAAACGAGCAATAACATCAGAAGAACCTGCTGACTTACCTTGGAATACATAATGAGTGATCCTGTACTAGATTTATTAAAAGATAAAGGTGTTAGTTTTTCTATTTCTGGTAAAGACTATGTTACAAAATGTTTTAATCCAGAGCACGAAGACAGATCACCTTCATTCCGAATAGATAGACTAACAGGTGTAGCGCATTGTTTTAGTTGCGGATTTAAAACTAACATTTTTAAACACTATGGGCTGCTAACCAATAACCTGTCTATAAAAACAGTAAAACTCAAAGAAAAACTAAAAACTTTGCGAGAAAGCACAAATGGGCTTGAAGAACTTGACGGCGCCAAACCCATAACACAAACATTTAGGGGCATAAGCGTACAAACATTAAAATACTTTAAAGCATTTGACACAGATAGAGTTGAACAAATGTTAGATCGTATTGTGTTTCCAATTACAGATATTCGTGGAAAAACTGTTTGTTATGTTGGTCGTCATACCATGAGTAGTGGAAATCCCAGATATGTAAACTACCCTAGTGGCGTTACTATTCCTTTATTTCCCGCAAAACTAGATTCACAGTATAAAACTATGATTTTAGTAGAAGGGATATTTGATATGCTTAACTGCTTTGACAAAGGATTACAAAATGTTGTATGTACTTTTGGGACAAGTAAATTACTAAAAGATGTTTCAGAAAAGCTATTTCCTTATAAAGTAATGGGTATTGAAAAAATATTTATACTTTATGACGGAGATGATGCAGGTCGTGAAGCCGCAAAAAAGATAAAACCCCTAATTGAACAATCTGGATTTATTGTAGAAGTTATTGATCTACCTGAAGGACAGGATCCAGGTGTGTTAGGGCAAGAAGATATAGACTCATTAATTGAATATACAAAATGAACAAAATTGCAATTATAGATAAAGCTCCAAGTCGTAATAAGTATGAAAGTTATTTCAAATTCGCATTTGATTTATTTCACATGAGTTCTGTACCAATTACAAAATTACTGAAAAAAGACGTTGACCTAGTAGTTGACCTAGATCAGTATGAGTTTGTTATATTGGTGGGCAGCGAAGCTGCAAAAGAATATGCAAAAATTAGTAGTATTACTAATTATGCAGGACAACTAATGCATGATAAATTTATTTGTATTAGCAATCCAGCAATGTTGCATTTTAAACCAGAAGGCAAGCCAGATTTTGATCGTGCGGTTGATCGTATACACAAGTATATTACTAAAGAACTCACTAACAATGTTTTAACTGGCGAGTACAAGGGCATTACTAGCACTAAAGAGGCAAAAACCGCTTTGCAAGAAGCATATGACAATGCAAATTACTTTGTAACAATGGATACTGAAACCAATTGTTTGTATCCCAGAGACGGGCATATTTTAGGACTGTCCCTAAGCTACAAAGATAAACAAGGTGTGTATATTAATGCAGATTGCTTAGATGAAGAGTGTATGCAACTGCTTGAAAAAATAATTGCAAAATATCACGTTGTATTTCACAACATGAAGTTTGACGTTAAAATGATTGGGTATCATCTAGGACTAAAGTTTGATCGCAGCAGAGTACATGATACAATGTTGTTACACTATGTACTAGATGAAAACGACAGTCATGGATTAAAACAGCTGGCATTAAAATACACAGATTACGGCGATTACGACAGTGAACTAGACAGTTTTAAAAAGACATACTGTGCTGCAAACGGTGTACTAGTAGATGACTTTACTTATGATTTGATTCCTTTTGATATACTGGCAAAGTATGCTGCCGTTGATACTGCTGTAACTTATACTTTATTCAACAAATTTTGGCCTGCAGTACAAAAGAACGCAAAACTTCTTTCTGTATATAACACACTACTGCTTCCAGGCACATTATTTTTAATGGATATGGAAGAAGTGGGCATACCAATTGACAGATTACGTATGACACATGCAGAAGATTACTTAGATTTTTGCGTTGTAGAAGCAAAACAAGAAATTTATAAGTTTGAAGCCGTAAAAAAGTTTGAACAAGATACTGGAGTAATCTTTAATCCAAACAGTGTGCAGCAACTTAGAAAAGTATTATTTGACTATGTTGGACTAACTCCAACAGGTAAAAAGACTGGTACAGGCGCTATATCAACAGATGCAGAAGTTCTAGAAGAACTATCTGAAGAACACCCGCTACCAGGGGCTATTCTAAATGTACGAAAGCTAGGAAAGATTAAAAATACTTATATAAGTAAAATTTTACCTGAATTGGACAAAGATGATAGAATTCGCACTAATTTTAACCTTATTTTTACCACATCTGGTCGTCTATCAAGTAGCGGCAAATTTAATGCTCAACAAATTCCACGAGATGACCCAATCATTAAAGGATGTATTCGAGCTCCACTTGGCTATAAGATTGTAAGTCAAGACTTGGCAACTGCAGAAATGTATTATGCTGCCGTATTAAGTGGCGATCGTAACTTACAACAAGTTTTTATTTCAAAAGGCGACTTTCACTCAACTATTGCTAAAATGGTGTTTGATTTAGTTTGTCAAGTAGAAGATGTTAAAAAGCTGTTTGCTGATAAACGTCAAAGTGCTAAAGCTATTTCGTTTGGTATTTTGTACGGGTCTGGTCCACAAAAGGTATCAGACACAGTGTCTAAGTCAACTGGAGAAACATATGGTGTTGAAAGAGCAAAAGATGATATTAAGGCCTACTTTACAAAGTTTAGTGGTCTTAAAAGCTGGCTTAACAGTCGCAAAGAATTTATTGAACAAAATGGTTATACTTATAGTTTTTTTGGGCGCAAGCGTAGGCTTGTCAATGTGTTTAGCTCAGATAAAGGTATTGCCGCCCATGAGGTTAGGTCAGGCATCAACTCAGAAATCCAATCTATTGCTAGTGATGTAAATTTACTTGCAGCAATAGATACTGCCAATGAAATTGCCGATAAAAAACTAGACGCTAAAATATTTATGTTAGTGCATGACTCAATAGTGGCACTAGTAAAAGACGAAGACGTTGAACAGTACTGTGAAATCTTAAAAAGAAATACACAAAAAGACAGGGGTTGTTCTATTAAAAACTGCCCAATAGGGGTAGATCAAGACATAGGGCAGGATTATAGTTTTGGAAAATTTGATAAATATTACCAACTTACAGACAATACACTTTCCCGTATTTAAAATAGGAATACACGAGCCTCAGATAGATAATGGGCTTGTGTATTACTATGCTGAAAGAGAACGACACGAAAAGTCAGAGTCTGTTAAAACTATAAAGTATACTATACTAGATGACAGAAACATACCACATGATACCCTAAGCCGCCGCAGATTGGTGCTAAAAAATCAAGCTGTTCCACTAGCCAAGCTAACCAATGCCTTATACTTTTTGGGCGATTTAATAAAACTGGCCGATAGAAAAACTTGGTTTATTGATAGTGTAGGCAGTATATTTCGTTATAAAAAATCAAATCGTGCACGTTTAACTTTTCACAAAATAGAAAACTTAATACCCATACCAACTGGCGGAGTCGTAGTTCAGTGTGTGGATATAACAACTAGATTTAAAGCTCTTTATCCGCCAAAGCCAGACAAAACTCATGTGGGCGTACTAACATTTCAAAAAAATCATATACTATATGGTTTTTACGACCAACACTATGACAGCACTTGGAGAATGATTTAATGCCCAAAGCCGTACTTTCAAACCGAATATACCTAGACACAACCCCTGAACTAACGCAACAGCTAATTCGTACCCTAACTTACAAAATTAAAAAAAATATTCCAGGTGCTACCCACTTCAGTCAGTTTGAAATTATTAAAAATTTCAAATTGGTAGGCAAAAATGTTATTACTATTCCAATAGGCAGAACTGATTTAATTCCTAAAAACTTTGAAATCATTGACAAACGCATAAATCAAGAAATGCCATTTCCTGTGCCAAAATTAAATTTACGACCCGATCAGCAAACAGTTTATGACGCTGTTTCAGATACGTGTTTTATTAATGCCATGGTAGGTTGGGGAAAAACGTTTTGTGCGCTGCATATAGTACGAAAATTAGGCAAAAAAACACTTATTGTGTGTCACAACACCATGCTGCGAGATCAGTGGATTGAAGAAGCTAAAAAGATCTATAATATGCCTATTGGCATAATTGGCAGCGGCCACTTTGATATAGATCATGCACTAGTAGTTGGTAATATACAAACACTAACTAAAATTTTGCCACAAATTAGCAAAGAATTCGGCACAGTAATCATTGATGAAGCACACCACTGTCCTGCTAGTACTTTTACTAGTTTTATTGACGGCATGCATGCTAGATATAAAATTGGCTTAAGTGGTACAATGAGCAGAAAAGACGGCAAACATATTTTGTTTAAAGACTTTTTTGGTTTTCAACTGCATCAGCCACCAAGCTCAAACACAATGACTCCCATAGTACAAATTGTACAAACTGGTGTTAGTTTAGCACAAGGTGAGCCTTGGGTTAAAAAAATGAATATCTTACAGTATGATCCTGACTACCAACAGTTTATTGCAACAGTAGCAAAACTGCAAATAGATAAGGGTCACAAAGTATTAATTATTGCAGATAGAGTAGAATTTTTACAACAAGTGGGAGAACTAATTGGCAAAGACTGTGTGTGTATTACTGGGGGCACAACGTATGAAGAAAGAACTGCCCTTAAACAACAAGTGGAAAACGGAGAAAAAAGCTGCATTGCTGGTAGCCGTCAAATCTTCTCAGAAGGCATCTCAATCAACATACTCAGCTGTGTTATCTTGGCAAGTCCCATTGCAAATGACGCATTACTAGAACAAATAATTGGGCGAATAATGCGTCAACATGAAAACAAGCTTCAACCAGTTGTACTTGATATGAATTTTAGCGGTCCAAGCGACAAAAAACAAAACAAAGAACGACTTGCCTTTTATTCACGAAAAGGTTGGCAAGTGGTGGGAACATAAATTTACACTTGTGTTACCTATAAAATTATGTTATAATACTTATGTCAGAGAGGCACAATGGCTTTATTTTTTAACTTAAAGGTTTTAGAATCTCAATGTGGTACAAATGCAGATAAGTTTATTACTTTACTTGAGTACCACTACACAGGCAGATTGGCAAACAAAAAGTCAAAGTATAAACCCAGCAGCATACCACTGGCAGGAAGTAGTTACATTCTACATCCAAAGCCTTTGTTTGAAGACTTGTCAACAGACATTTTATATAAAGTACAATACATAAAATTGGCAGCATATAGAGATTACAGTTTATATAAACTTTACAAATACAAGGCACTAGATACTTCATATTTTCCAGATATAAAATATGACGCAATTAAAAACAATCCGTTGTTAACAATAACACAAAAAGAAATTAAATTTAAATACGAGGAAAACTAAAAAATGGCATTAGCATTTACACAAACAAAAGGCAAAGCAATTAAAAGCTCATACGAAGCATACGCTTACAAAGACGGTGAAAATACTGTTAGACTAGTTGGTGGCATTTTACCCAGATATATTTACTGGTTAAAGGGTACAAACAACAAAGATATTCCAGTTGAGTGCCTTGCTTTTGATCGTGAAAAAGAAAAGTTTACAAACACTGAATACGATCATGTTCCTGACTATTACGCAGATAAAAAATGCAGCTGGAGCTACTCTGTAAACGCATTAGTAGACGGTAAAGTAGTTGTTTTAAACTTAAAGAAAAAATTGTTTGAGCAAATTTGCAGTGCAGCAGAAGACTTAGGTGATCCTACTGATCTTGACACAGGCTGGGATGTAGTGTTCAAACGAGTTAAAACTGGGCCGCTTGCATTTAATGTTGAATATACACTATCAGTTTTGCGTTGTAAAAAGCGCGCACTAAGCAAAGAAGAAAAAGCAATCGTTGAACAAGCCGTTGCCATTGATGAAAAATTTCCTCGTGCTACTGCTGATGAAGTTAAGGCCACTCTAGATCGACTGTCTGCAGGTGCAGAAGAAGGTAATGATAGTGGTGTTGACGCTGAATCAGTTAGTGATTTAACACAATAAAGTCAAGCCCCTTGGATTTAGGTTCAAGGGGCTTTTTGCGCTGAAAAGAAAGAATTAATGAAAATACTATTTACAGCAGATATACATATAAAACTAGGTCAAAAAAATGTGCCAATAGACTGGGCACTTAACCGCTACAAACTGTTTATAGAACAGCTGCAACAAATTCAAGCAAATTGTGATTTACTAGTGCTTGGTGGTGACGTATTTGATCGTATGCCCACTATGGATGAGCTGGAAGTTTACTTTGATCTAATAGCTTCAATAACAATTCCTTGCATTATTTATGCAGGCAATCATGAAGCCTTAAAGAAAGACACTACGTTTTTTAGTTATTTAAAGCGTAGCACTACTAGACTTAACAGTTTAGTAACAGTAATAGATGATTATTACCAAATAGAAAATATGGATTTTATTCCATACAATAAACTAAAAGAATTTGAAAAGGCACCGCATTTAACACACGGTGACATTTGTTTTACACACGTTCGTGGCGAGATTCCACCCCATGTTAAACCTGAAATTGATTTGGCACTATTTGATCGCTGGCAAGTGGTCCTTGCAGGCGATTTGCATAGCTATGATAATTGCCAGCGCAACATACTATATCCTGGAAGCCCTGTCACTACCAGTTTTCATCGCAACAGGGTTGATACAGGCGTTATCGTGTTTGATAGTACTACGCTGGCTCATGAGTGGATAAAGCTAGAGCTTCCGCAACTTATTCGTAAAACTATTCGTGCAGGCGATGCTATGCCAGCTACTGAATACGACCACACAATCTATGAAATTGAAGGTGATATGGCTGAATTAGGCTCATTAGCCGATAGTAGTTTAATAGATAAAAAAGTTGTAAAACGTCAATCTGATACAGCACTAATACTAGACCCTAACATGACTCTGGCAGCTGAACTTCAGGAGTATTTAACTTACATACTTCAACTTCCAGAAAAAACTGTTGAAGACATAGTACAAGTTCTAAATAATAACTTAGATAAGATTGCAATAGAATGATAACTTTTAAAGAACTAAGATGGAGTAATGCTTTTTCTTATGGCACAGATAATACAGTTACACTTAATGGCAGTCCGCTAACACAAATTGTTGGTAAAAATGGACATGGAAAAAGTTCCATAGCCTTAATCATAGAAGAAGTATTATACAACCAAAACAGCAAAAAGATTAAAAAAGCAGATATTCTTAACAGATACACTAAAGATAAGAATTATACAATAGAACTTGATTTTGACAAAGATGGAGTAGAGTACTGCGTTAAAACCACAAGAACTGGTGCAAACTCAACTGTAAAGCTCTACCGTGATGGCGTAGATATTAGCAATCACACTGCCACAGGAACTTACAAAGCTCTTGAGTATATTATAGGTTATGACCATAAAACTTTTAGTCAAATTGTGTATCAAAGCAGTGTGGGATCGCTTGAGTTTTTAACAGCAACTGATACTGCACGAAAAAAGTTTTTGATAGATTTATTAAATTTAAACATCTACACAAAAGCTAGTGATGTATTTAAAAACTTAGCTAGTGATGCTAATAAAACTGTTGATGCAATACAAACAAAAATTGGTACAATAGAGTCTTGGATTAAAAAATATCAAAACTTTGATTTAACACCAAAAGAACCAGTTGAAGAGCCTGAAGCCCCAACAGAACTAGTTTCAGAGCTTAACACAAAAACAAACGAATTAAAGAATATTGAAACTACCAATAAAAAGGTAATAAACAATAACAAATACAAAGAATTGCTGTCCAAAATAAAAATTGGAGCTGCGCCAAGCGAGCCGCCAACAAGTGATAAAATAAATTCGCTAAAAGTTGACTTGGCAGTTCTTAAAAAAGAACTGCAAGAAGGTGGCAAACTAGCAGCAAAATGTAGTGAACCGATTAGTACTTGTGTTACTTGTAAGCAAACCATTGATAATACCACAATGTACTCAATGGCAGAAGATTTTAGAAATAACAGAAGACCAGAACTAGAAAAAGAAATAGTTAAATTAACTGTTTTCATAGAAGATGCCGAAACACGAGTCAAAGACTGGAAAACCCATAATGATAAAGTTTTAGAAATAGAAAAGTATCATGCTTTAATTGACACAGATATTAGCGAAAAATTAACTGATAAAGATTTACTAATAGAAGAAATAAATAATCTAGAAGAAATTATAAACAATATAAATACAAGAATTAGTAATGCACGAAACGCAAATAAAAGTATAGCAGAGCATAATTCCAAAATTTCTGTAGTTTCAGAACAAATGGATTCTATGAAAAAGGATCTTAAAGAGCTGAATGCAGAATTAGTAGTAAAAGTAAGTGAACTAACTAACCTGCAAGTTTTAGTAAAAGCCTTTTCAACAACAGGTTTGGTTGCTTATAAAATTGAGTGCTTAGTCAAAGATCTAGAAAGTTTAACTAACGAATACTTAGCTGAACTAGCAGACGGCAGGTTTCAGATAAGTTTTAAAATAACCAGTTCTGATAAACTAAATGTAGTAGTTACTGATAATGGCAATGATATAGATATTATTGCTTTAAGTAGCGGAGAACGAGCAAGAGTAAATGTATGTACTTTGCTTGCAATACGTAAACTAATGCAGTCTTTATCTAATTCTAGAACTAACCTATTGATATTAGACGAAACAGTAGAAAATCTAGATGCAGAAGGCAAAGAGAAATTAATTGAAGTGTTATTAAAAGAAGAAAATCTTAATACATTTTTAATATCTCATGGTTTTAGCCATCCACTACTAGAAAAACTACAAGTAACAAAATCAAAAAATATGTCAAGGATAGAAGCATGACAGTAGACTCCAGAGCAAAAGGTGCAAGAGCAGAAACAACGGTTAGAGATTTATTAAGAAAACTAACTGGACTACAGTGGGAACGAGTACCTAGCTCTGGCGCTTTAGACCCTAAGCACGGGCTAAAAGGCGATTTGTATGTGCCTAATGAAAATAACTTGTACTCAGTTGAAGTAAAACACTATGAACAAGATCACTTAACAAGTAGCATACTTACTGCTAAAGATCCGCAACTATTAACTTGGTGGGAACAAGCAGTAAGGCAAGGCAAGCAAGTTAAAAAACAGCCTCTGTTAATTTTCAAACATGACAGGTCTAAGATATTTTGTGCTTACAGTGATCTGCCTGCTGGTGGCTACAGGTTTATGACAATTAGTGCAAAAGACTACGAGTTCTCAGTTGCGCTACTAGAAGATTTTATACAACATGAAGCTCCAAAATTTATAGCTTGAAAAACAAACAAAAAAGTGTTATAATAAATATTAAAAACTGAGAAACACCATGACTAAAACATTTCAAGAAATTACAGCAGCCGATAACAGCACATTAATGATTGTGGATAGTTTAAACCTAGCTTTTAGATATAAGCACAGCGGGGCAGTAGATTTTGCAGAAGACTACATGAGAACGGTAGAAAGTCTTAAAAAATCTTACAAAGCAGACAAACTAATAATTGCTGGTGACGTTGGTTCTAGCAGTTACCGCAAGGCTCTTTATCCAGAATACAAACAAAATCGCAAAGATAAATACGCAGATCAAACCGAACAAGAAAAACGCGAATTTGAAATATTTTTTGAAGAAGTGCAGTCTATATTGACTGATTATGAAAATCAAGAAAAATATCCTGTAATTCGTTTTCGAGGTGTGGAAGCAGATGATATTGCGGCTTACATAGTAAGTAAAAGAAAAAAACACAATTTAAAACAAATTTGGTTAATTTCCAGTGATAAAGACTGGGATTTGTTAGTACAGCCTGAAGTATCAAGATTTAGCTATGTTACACGCAAAGAAATAACACACGACAATTGGAATGAGCACTATGACTTTTCGCAAGATGAATATATTTCAATTAAGTGTTTAACAGGCGATACTGGTGATAACGTTCCTGGTGTTCCTGGTGTTGGCCCAAAGCGTGCTTTGCAGCTGGTACAACAGTATGGTAGCACTTACGATATTATTGCAGCGCTGCCTATTGCTAGCAAATATAAATATATTGCCGCACTAAATGAATTTGGTGTAGACAACTTATTGTTAAACTATAAATTAATGGATTTGGTTACACACTCTGAAGAAGCCCTGGGTGTAGAAAATTGTAAAATAGTAGATAAAATTTTAGAAAAGTATATAAATGAGTAATTTTATTATGAATATTAATCGAGACTACGATCACAATCGTGGAGTAGCCATAAAGCAAACAGTTGAGTGCCGAGTAGATAGCGCTGAATTTTTACCGCAACGTGCCAATCGCACAGATGCTGGTGCAGATTTAATGAGCACTGAAACTTGTGAAATTTATCCCAACGAACAAAAAATGATTGATACTGGGGTAGCGGTAAAAATTCCAGAAGGCTATGCAGGCTTTGTGTTTAACAGAAGCAGTCAGGGAAAAAAGGGAATTACTATCCCTCACTCAGTAGGCGTTATTGATAGTGATTATCGTGGAAATATAAAAATAATTTTAAAAAATATTTCCGAAGATCGTTATGAAATAAAACGCGGAGACAGAATTGCACAACTGGTAATCATGCCAGTTTTGTTGGTTGATTTTGTAGATGCATGGAATGATACAAAACGTGGTACTGGCGGATTTGGCAGTACTGGTACATAAAGGAAATAGATGACAGTAAGTACAAGAGCGCAAGTTATTACGCGTAGAACATATAACAGACCCGTTTCAGACGACGGTAAACAGTTTGAAACGTGGCAAGAAACAGTAGCCAGAGTTATTGATCATCAAGAATGGTTGTGGCAACGAGCAGTTGGTCGTGATTTAAATGACTTAGAATATGCAGAGCTTTACGACCTTGAGCAGCTTATGCTGGATCGCAAAGTGCTAATGAGTGGTCGTACACTTTGGCTGGGTGGTACAAACGTAGCCAAAACACGTGAAGCTTCACAATTTAACTGTAGTTTTACAAATGTAGAAACAGTTTATGATGTAGTGGATGTGTTATGGTTGTTGCTACAAGGTTGCGGAGTAGGGTTTAAACCAATTGTTGGTACACTTAACGGTTTTTCAAAGCCAATTAAAAATATCAAAACAGTTCGTAGTACGCGTGTTGATAAAGGCGGAAACGAGCACAACACAGAAACTTGGGATGCAGAAACAGCTACTTGGACACTGCAAATCGGTGACAGTGCAGAAGCTTGGGCCAAATCTATTGGCAAACTGCTAGCAGGTAAATATCCAGCAAATACGCTGGTATTAGATTTTAGTCAATTACGCCCCGCAGGGGAAAGGTTAAAAGGTTATGGTTGGATTTCTTCGGGCGATAGCGCAATTAGTACTGCTTATCTTGCTATCGCCAATATACTTAATGGCCGTGCTGATAGTTTACTGTCTAGGATGGATATTCTGGACATTGTTAATCATCTTGGCACTATTTTATCCAGTCGCCGCAGTGCTGAAATTGCCCTTTTTGACTACGGACAACCAGAGTGGGAAGAATTTGCCGTAGCTAAAAAAGACTGGTGGCTACATAACAACGCACACCGCACACAGTCAAACAACAGTTTAGTATTTAAAGAAAAACCACTACGCTCAGACTTAGAACGCATTTTTTCAATGATGCAAGAAGCTGGCGGAAGCGAACCAGGATTTATAAATGAAGTTGAAGCCTTACGACGTGCCCCTTGGTTTAAAGGAGCAAATCCCTGCGTTGAAATCTTACTCGGAAATAAAAGTTTCTGTAACCTTACCGAAACTGACATTGCCAAGTTTAAAGGAGACACCGCTGGTTTGCACAGTGCCATCAGATTGGCAGCTAGAGCAAACTATAGACAAACTTGTGTGGACCTCAAAGACGGAATCTTACAAGAAGCTTGGCATTTAAATAATTACTTTATGCGTTTGTGTGGTGTTGGTTTAACAGGTATTGCAATGCGACCCGATATGGGCAGCTATGACTATGAATACCTAAAACGCACAGCAACAGGTGCTGCTATTGGAATGGCACAAGAACTTGGACTGCCTAGTCCAAAAAATATCACTTGTGTTAAGCCCTCAGGCACACTAAGCAAAATCATGGATACTACCGAAGGTGTGCACAAGCCGCTGGGCAAGTATATTTTTAATAATGTGCAGTTTAGTAAGCATGACCCAGTAGTAGAAAAACTACGCGAAGCAAACTACAGAGTAATCAACCACCCAGTAGATGATTCAGGAGTATTAGTAACTTTTCCAGTAGCTTGGGAAGGTGTGCCTTTTGACAATGTCGCTGGCAAAGAGGTTAATCTAGAGTCAGCAGTAATACAGCTAGAACGATACAAGCTGTTGCAAACATCATGGAATCAACAAAATACTAGTGTAACAATTAGTTATGATCCTGCAGAAGTACCTGCAATTATTGATTGGTTGTTAATTAATTGGGATTGTTATGTAGGCGTTAGTTTTATCTATCGTACAGACCCAACTAAAACAGCAAAAGATCTTGGTTACTTATATCTTCCACAAGAAGTAGTAAGTGAGCAAAGTTACAACGACTATGTCGTTACCCTAAAGCCAGTAAATTTAGATGAGGCAAATAGCTTTGATGAAATTATTGGAGAAGAATGTGCAACGGGCGCTTGCCCAATTAGATAATAAATAAAAATGACAACACCAACTAATGAAACTTTATTGTTTCTACATCTTTCAGTAGAAGAAATTAACCAAATACTTGCTGGTTTGCAAGAACTACCAGGAAAAATCTGTAATCCACTTACACAAAAAATTCATGAGCAAGCAAAAGGTCAATTAAATCCAGAAGTTACTGAAGTTTCCGAAGAAACAACAGCAGAATAAAAAAAGCCCTGTAAATTTAAATTTACAGGGCTTTTTTGTTTGCTTATTAATTTCTATATGCTTGAATAATTTGTTTACACATTTTAGATCTGACTATGTCCTCATCTAAGAATCTAACAATTTCAATACCTTTTATACCTTCAAGTCTTGTTACTGCATCTGACAAACCTGAGTTAGGAATATCTGCTTGCTCAATGTCTCCACTAAGAATCATTTTACAATTTTTTCCAATTCTGGAAAGCATCATTTTCATTTCTTCACGAGTACAGTTTTGAGCTTCATCTACTAGTACAATGCAGTTTTCAAAAGTGGCTCCACGTAAAAATCCAAGTGGAGTAGGTTCTATATCTTGAGATTTTAGTGCATACTCATAAAAACCTTTGCCAAGACATTTTGTAAATATACTGTCAAAAGGCATTAAATAAGGGGCATACTTTTCATCTATACCACCTGGTAAAAACCCTAAACCTCTGCCAACTTCTACATTTGGTCTGGTTAAAATGATTTTATTTACTTTGCGGTGATAAAGTTGACTGGCTGCATAACTTGCAGAAATATATGTTTTACCAGTACCTGCACTGCCAACACCAAAAATAATATCATTTTCGTGTATTGCTTGTAAATACTGTTGTTGTATAAAGTTTAAAGGCTCTACTTCTTTAAAAGATTGATAACGCGTATCTGGCACTAAACCTTCTACTTCATCATATCTGTTATCTTTATTTTTTCGGGATTTTTTTCCACTTGACATATAATTCCTCAATAATGTAATAAAAGAAAAACCATTTTTCTTTTTACTTGTTAACAGCTGTTTTTCTCCTATTTTGTTTCACTAGAAGAATCACTGCCTGTTAATGAGGCAATTTTTTCTTTTGTACGACCAAATGCAGCGATACCAAGAACAGCACCCATTGCAATATGATATAATCCAGCACCTTGCAAGGTAATTGGTTGCCATTGTGTTTGTACACTACCATGACTTATTGCTTGTAGTAAACTCCAAAGTATTGGAAATAATACAAAATCAGCAATACAAGTTGCCATGTAACTCCAACCCATCATTGGACGCCATTTAGTATTCATCCAATGTTCTTTTTGTTCTTCAATTGTTGACGATTCTATGCCCATTAGCACTCCTTTTTATTTCTCTGTGAGGTATTATGTCTTGTCCAAACTCAGGGTATCTTTGTTGCCTATCCTGAGCTACCAACATCATTAAATACATAAATAGTATAATTATCCATAAAATAATAGTTCCAACTACGGCTTGTTCGGTTAACTTACGATTTCTTGCCAACCGCCTAGCTTCTGCTACACGAAAACGTTGCATTTGAATGGCAACCAAACTTTTTTGTTCTTTGCCAAGTTTTAACATCATTTCGTTAACTTCAGTCCAAAGTGCACCCAATTCAGGCGGGCACTCATAAATCATTAGTTCTTGTAGATCCTTACCCATTTTTTCTAGTTGTTTTTTCATTAACACACGTTGTAGCGCACGTTTGCCTAAACTACTATCACCAGTATAAATTTCGGTACGACTACGACGTTCTTGTTCTTCAAGTACGGCTATACATCTATAGTAGTTATCATAATAGGTGCCTAAATGTTCACCAATTTGTTGATAGATGTTAGTGGTATCTCCATCGTGCTTATTTAATTCAATAACGCGATTTTTTTCTTGAACATATTGATTTCGTTGCTCTACGCTAGCTGGTTTATCTGCAGGATGTTTTTTATGAAATTGATCTTCTAAGTCTTTTAAAACTGCTTTGACATCACCAGCCGCACCTTTTATATCTTTGTAAAGTTTACATCCAGCTTTAACAGCACTTACAGCACCATTAGCTAATGCAAAGAGTGTTACTGGATCAATCATAGCAACTCCTACTTAGCAGATTCGTATATTTGTTTTTGAGTTCGATACCACTCTTGCCAAGCTTTTAGTTTTTCTGTTAGTTCATAGTAAGTGGCATAATTAACTACTACTGTGTCAAGGAGCTCACTGGCTTTAACATCGGTGGCGGCTCCAGTAGTGTCTCTGGCACTTTGGGCCACGGCATTTTGACTGGCACTGTCGTGGAGCATGACTGCAGACTTAGGCAAAACACAGCTGCTGTCAAGCTCTTTAACAACCACTTGTTGTAAAATGTCTCTGTTAACATATTCAATCTCTTTTACTTTTTTAATTTTGATTACTGTTTTGGTCTGAATTTCTTGATTGGCTTGTGTAGATTGTTGTTCAATTACAGCTGCTTGCTGCTTGAGTTCTGCTAGTTCAGCCTTCCAAGACTCTTGGCTACTAAACCAGCTCAAACAAAACACACAAAAAATTACCATTAAAAAATTATAGTTGCGCCATTGCTGACTCCAACTGGTAGCAACAGCGATACTACTAAAAAGTAGTAATGTCCAATATATCCAATTGGGTATGTATTCTAATAACCACATTAAATCACCTGTTTGATATGATTAAAATGTTTTACACGATCTTCTAAACCTATAAAACCGCCATTAATTTTTTTGGTAATTGCTTTCATATCTTCGTTGTCAGCTAGCGGATTAAGGTTATTGGTTTTCCAAAACCAACAAGCACTTTCTAATGCACCTGCTGTAGTACCCAAATAAACTACAGTTTCTGCAACTGTTTTATTTATGGCTTTACTGAAGTTTTCGTAGTTTGCTTTACCTGTTAGTTGAATAACTCCACGACCACAGTGACGATAACCATCACCAGATGCTTCTGAACCATTACCCATGCGGTTGGCATATACACGATTGGCTATACGTTCAGGTTTGCGAGCGTAGTCAGCTGCTTGCTCTGCAGTAAAATATTTTGCAAATGTTTTCTGCAAACCTTCTGCTGAGTAATTTAAATTTTCTTTTAGTGCAGTAAAACCAGCAGACTCATGAACGCACTGTGCTAAAAAACAAGTGATTCGGCTTTTTGTGTTAATTTCATATTTTGGTAATAGTAAATTAAGTGCCGCTAACCACTCTGCTTGATTTTTATTTTGTGGAATAATTTGTTTTAGTTGTTCTGCTGAAATCATTGTTTTGCTCTTTCTGCTTGTATGTGTGCAGCTTTGTCACGTGCCCATGATTGACCTGCATCACCACCCCAAAGTCCCCAAGCTACACGACCTGGGCTGGGATAACCTTTTTCACCTGGACTAAATCCTTCAGCTTTTTTGTCAACTTCATGACGACTGAAAAAACTATGCATGCGCATAACTGTGCTTTCAGTTAAGTTATCACCACGAACCAGTTGATTTGCTCGTGCCAATCCCACACTAGTACCACCACGATGACCTTCGGCATGCCAGTCTAATGCACGTTGTGCTTCAGTTGCCATGCCGCTGGTAGGTTTGTAGGTTTCAGCACTTTTGGTTGAATTGCTCCAACCGTCTTCGTCTAAGTAATTTTCAAGTTGAATATCATCTTGACTGCTACAACTTTCCCAGTCATCACAAGTGCGTAGTGCTGTACAAGTTATTGCCCAACGAGTGCAGTAACCAACTGGCATGTCTGTAATATCTGCCCAACTTGGTGTTACTGGCAATTCACTTGGTTTTAATGTGGCACCGCCTCCAGCAGTTATACACTGCATGCTATCACTGTCAGTTTTGTAATTTTCACAGTTTAAACACAGCTGTGTTCTGGCGACGCCTTCTGCGACATTCCACAACTCCATTTTGTCACCCCAATAAAGTGTATTGGGTTGGCGTGGATCTGCAGGCCCTAAGTTAGCTAGTTCTATAGCTTGTAAATGATTTGCTAAGTTTACTGATTTGTAAACTGTGGCTACTGGACACTCTGTCATGTATATTCCTTGATGTTAAACAATAAAGTTGGGTATACTAAATACATCAGGCATCTTGTGCCTCATCAAACTTTTTGGAAAGCTCTGGAGTATTTAAAATATTCCAGTCACGAACAGTTATACCTGCTGGCACTTGCGAATGATCATAAATATCTTCTTGGCGTTCACCGCGTATTGGATGAATACAATAAGCTACTGTATCTGCTTCTAAAGCAGTAATTTCGTGAAGTTGATCTTTTGCAATGTAAACTATATGTGGCGCAGTAAACGTAGTAGTTTTATCATTTACTTTTACAGACACACTGCCTTTGGCAATTAAAGTGGGGTGATCAAACTTATGACTGTGCCCAGTCATAACATCACCAACTTCTTCAAAATGCATTTGTTTAACCCACAAATTGCTTACTAATATAATTTGTTTATGTACCATTTGGTTTGCCTATAACTCTGGTTTGATATTGTAAAGTACTATCGTCCATGCTAGTTGCTTGAAAAGCACTTGAATATTTTTTTCTACTAGCACTAACACTTGAAAAAGTATTGGTATAAAAATCATAATAATCACCAATTTGTGGCTGCATTTGAGAATAGTCAAATTGAACCCATTGAGGATTATCAGGATCATTAACCTGTATTTGGTCAGTAATAAGTACCAACCTATTTTGTAGTAATTTTGCGTAAACTGTCATTTTATGTAGGTGCCACTGTTGGATGAAAATTTGGAAAAGTAGTGGGTGTAGGTCTAACTATGCCAGCAGTAACCCTGTAGTCAACTATGTTTCCATTTAAAATAGTTGCAGCACTACTAAGATAATCACTGCCAATAAATAGTTGTGATACAGTTGGAGCATAAGCTACATCTCCGCCTCTACTAGCATGAGTATAATCAGTACCCGAATATACAGTTCCATACTGATCTATTGCTGTTAATTTGAATGTTTTGCTAGTACCGTTATTAGTTCTGCTAAGTTGAACATAATACCAAGTGCCAGTATTTGCACTACCTGCGGCTAAAGATATATAAAGACTACTATTATTGCTAAGTCTAAGATTAAGTTGAGTGCCAGTAACATATAATGCTATTGAGCCGTGATCAAATATGTAGTCATTACTATAAGCAGTTCTATAAAAGAAAAGGTTTATTGTCAAATTTTGACCATTCAAGAAACCTAAAACACTATTGGTTGTATTTAAAAGTTGTTGTTGAGGGTTTTGCATTAACCCAACGGTAGGGGTAGTAGTTCCATTAAAATATATACTTTTTAAATTTGTAGTAGCATTAGATATATTAGGTAAACTGCTACTTTGTTCAATATAGTATGCCCCCGTACTAGCTGTAACATAATGTCTATAAGGACTATAATCAATAAGTGGTACATTTTTCCCATTATTACTAAAATGGGTTACAAAACAAGCAGTATGTGTAAAAGTACTAGTATTATTATTCCAACCAATTACATTACTTGATACTTTTGAAGTTGGTCGTGTAAAACTATCTATACTTAAACAATTTCCTGCTATAAATCTTATACCTGTTATTTCAAGTTTACTGCCTATAATTACTACATTTTTAAGTGTGTCTGCAGAAATTGAATATGTTCGTACACCCGTAACTCCTGTTGATACTGTGGGATTTAGTAGTTGCCCTGCCCTAGTGCCGTTAATAAATAAATTTGTGCTGCCAGTATTAGCACCCATTTGAGGTGTATAACTACAAGTTACAGCTACATGATTCCAACTACCTGCTGTTAAAGTTGCGCTGCTAGTATAATCCCATAAATTTACACTGCTGTTAGAGGTTTTGTAACTGGCTGGGTATGAACTACCATACTCATCAACGCCAGCAGGAGTAACAGAAGAAGTAGTATTATAAAAAGGCGAATATTGTACATTTACAGTAAGATTACTATTTACAAATAAAAACACACTGTGTTGAGCACCAAGTAAAAAACCACTAAGAGTTGAAATACCAGTTGTGGGTACATATACCCAACATTCAAGAGTAAAACCATTTTTTATAGCAACACCTATATCAAGATAGCTGTCCATCTGTATTTGATTATAAGTAGGTTGAATAAGATTATAATTATACTGTGATAATTCACTACCAGGTGATTCAGGATAACCAGCATTGGAATACGCAATTTTTGCATAATTATTAATACCAGTAGATAAGTGATAACCATTTTGTGATAAAGAGTATACACTATCGGTACTTGGATAATTAGTAGTATATGGACTATTAGGGGATAAAAACCACATCTGGCTACTATAACCATTTAAATATGCAGAATTTGGGCTGCTAGTGTCATTTATGGAACTAGTAAGAAGTGTGCGTGATCCAGAATAAGACGTTAAATTTGTACATTCTGGATTTGTTCGTACTAATGCTATTACATAACTCCAATAAGCATCTGATGGTACAAAAACACCAGTATTATCTCGTAAATATTGAGACCTTGCAAATTTTAAAACAGCAAAACTCATACAAAACCTTTATCTAGTAATGTTAAGTACCAATAAGTGCCATCATTGATAACACTATATATATCTATGGCATTTGCAGTTTGGCTAGCTGTTACGCTGCCAGCTAATTTTACATTTGGCCAACTAATTGTTTGAGTGGCAGCACCCATAGTAATAAAAATTAAACCGCTTGCACCAGAATTATATTGGCTTACTCCTGGTAAAGTAATTGATAATACTGCACCTGCGGTAGCTGGAGTAGTAAGTTTTGTAATACCTTGTATTTGATTACTCCAACTAAAATTATTACTAATAAAATAACTGCTATCAAATGTCTGAACGCTATCACGAATATAACTATTGGATAAACTTAGTATACTGCCAGCGGTAAAATTTATAGGAGACTGAAGAGTTGCATTATATATAGTACAATTTTCAAGTGTTTTACTGGTTAGGGTTTGTGCACTATCTGTATCAACAAGGGTACCACCATTACCAGTAGGTAGTTGGTAATAGTAAGTATTTGTAGAATCATAAAATCTATCGTTACTAAAACGTGTGATTCCTGCTAAAGTTTTATTTGTTAAAGTTGATGCTATACCAAGAGCAGTAGTAGCTCCTGTTAAAAATCCCGTAGTATCACTAGTTAATTCACTAGTTAAAGTAATATTTAAACCAACATTTTGTCCAGCAAGTATTTGCCAATAGCCTAAACTACTTTCAGGAGGTTTATTTGTATTAGTAATATTGGCTATATAACTAGTACTATTAGTATCTCTATAAACTATACTATTTCTTGCATATGTAGTACTAGTGTTCCATATGCCTACCGCATTTATTGTATCAGTTGAACTATCTTCATAATAATAAGTTATATTAAGATAATCTGGAGCACTAACAGTTGCATAAATGCTACTATATCTAACTATACTGCCTTGTGGCAAAAAAAGTGTTATTTTTGTAGTATTAGTACCAGAATTAACAGTTGTTAGATCATACGCAGTACCTGTACTATCAAATAGTCTTGTGAATATATTTCCTGCTGTATTACTTTTAACAAACCCAATTATTGTTACATCTGTATCAGCTGTAAATACATCCTGTAAAGTAGTACTGGTAATTTTAAATGATCTTGTAATAATTGCCATAATTATGATATACCTTTATTTACTTGTATACAATACCAATTGTAGCCATCACATACTAATTGATACTTGTCTGTAAGATTAGCTGTAGTACTAGCACTAAAACTTCTACTAGTTTTAACTGTAGAAAAACTTACAGTTTGATTTGCTGCTAACATTTTTATAAAAAATATTATAAAATATCCAGCGTAACTGCTTGCACTAGGTAAAACAATAGAAAAACTATCTGCAGCTGTTGTTGTGGTTTGACATACAAAATTAATACCGCCTGTATTGTTAAGAAGTATATTATTTGTACCAGTTGTTAAAGTTTTTGTTACTGGCGTAAGTAACACATAACTGGAAAGCTTAGTAAAGCTGTTAGGATTAAGGTTTACAGTTTGACCAGAAAAATTAAAAGTATTATTACTTCTCCACGTGTTATCCCTAAGCCCGTTATTATAAAAATATTTATTACGTAATGTTTGTGTATTTGTTGCTAGAGCTAAAGTAACATTAGTTGATATGGGTGGTATTGAAATAGTGGTACTAGTGCTGGCGGGGCCAAAACTGTCAGTTACACAAACATTAACAAAAAGTTTATTAGATAGGGTACTTGATACATTAAGAGTTTCTTTAACAAGTGGACTTAGTTTACCAGAAGCGGTAGTTAAATCTGATAGCGTTAAAGCTTTTATAACTGCTGCATTATTTTTAATTAATACCCAATTATCGGTAGTTATAGTTGAAGCACTATTAGCTTGTATAGCCATATATAAATGACTGTCATTAATAACAGTGTCATTTTTTTGATAATTGCCGCCAGAACCCCAATAACCTTTAAATAATGTTGCTTTATATGTACGGTTTTGTGGTAAAGTTGTTGCTGTAATTATTGCAGTAAAAATTACTAGTCCACCTGCATTAGTTCCAGCAATTGTGCAATAGATATAATCTCCAGAACTTATAGTTAATTTACCTTTGCCAACTGCATAATCATAAATTGTATACCCAGTAAGCCAGCTAACATAATAATTGGGGATAACATTAGAATAAGCTGGATAACTACCAGAAAAAATAGTAGAAACTGCATAATAGGCAGCTTCATTATAGCCTATTATGGTATATTTAGTACCTGCGGAATATTCATCAGCTCCAACCATTTTTTGACCTGCAAACATAGTATGATCTAATTTTATATTAATATAAGTACCGTCTGCTTGTTTTTTTGCTAAATATAAAGTGCAGTAAACTCCAAAATCTGTAGAATAAGTTGCATAACTTGGAATACTAACTTTAAAATTACTAGTAGATATTAGTAAAGGCGTACTATCGGTATGAGTATATAATGTGTTATTTCCTATGGCACTAGCAGATTTAATTATTGATTTATTTGCCATTTTATTCACCAAAAATAAAAGCTGCAGCTATTGGATCTATGCCATTATTGGCTGCAGTAACTTGTCCGTAACTATTTACAGTTAACGTTGCATTAGTGTAAGTTGCTGCAGTTACACCAGTTGCAGTTAAACTGGTGCTGCCGCTAATCACACCATTATTTATAGTAATTGTTGTGCCATCAACTTTAACACCGCCTAGTGTACCAGTAGTTGCTGTTGGTAAAGTATAACTATTGCTACCGCTAATTACACCATTATTTATAGTAATTGTTGTGCCATCAACTTTAACACCGCCTAGTACACTAGTACTTGCTGTTGGTAAAATATAGCCGCCAGCTTTAAGTATACCAAAAGCGTCTACATTAGGTGCCAGTAATGATAAATTTCTATTAGTAGTCATGTTTAAGCATCCTTTGTACCTTTAAACTTAAATTTTTATTTGATATGGCTACTCAAGTGTGGGCCATATAACATTATAAGGATCACTTTGATTGGTTATGTCTCGCAGTGCTTGTATATAATTATCTAAAGCGGCAATATTGTCAGTAACAGGCAAACCCATTCTTTGCTGACTTAGTGCACGAGATATTTTCCACTCTACATCAAGTATAAATTTGTTCCGAAGAGCACGTACGCCTTTCCATTCTAATTCTATCCTAGCGGCTAGCTCTTCTGCTGTAAAATCAATCAATTTCCAAGTTGTTTTATCCCAGACTAAATGTTGTTGATTAGGGTTGTAAGCAGGAGGAACATCTGCAGGTATATACCCTGCATCTAAAAGTTCTTGTGCAGTAAAAGTACTTTTATCAGTTTTAGTTAAACCTGTTGACAATCTTATTCTGTCTGGTAAAAGGCCAGGAGTTTGTTGGTTATGTGAGTATAACATAATTTATTTTTCCTATAAAATCACACCATAATTATCACCATTGTATGTCATACCAAGAGCAGACCAGCTTGTTGCTTCAGCATTGTCAGCATAAAAAACTGTACTAAATTGATAACTAGATGAACTATAAGCTCTAGTAGTAAAGTATGCACTGGAATTTGAAATTGATATTGGATGGGTTCCAGTTGCTCTGTTAGTCTGAAAATTTAACTCTATCATAGATATTCCACCTGTAAATTGTGGATTAAAAAGTTTAATTTCTGCAATTATTCCTGGAGTGCCATGAGTTCCTGAAGTTGATGCATTACCTTCATATCTGATAATTACAAACCTATTTTGCCCATCAACTCTGTAAAACAGCCGTTGCATGCTGTTATTGCCGCCGCCGCTAAAAACAAATTTATTTCGAGGAAGAGCACTTGCAGCTGTTGAACTAATAAAGCCAGCACTAAGAATTTCGCCTGTAGTACCAAAAACTATCCAGCCATTTTCGTTAACAATTACATCAGTAAAATTGGTATTATTAATTTTAAATGTAAAAGGTAGTGGTACTGAAAAGTAACTATCAGCTGTAGCAGTAGTTGTATCACGTAAAATAGTCCAACCCAGAGCCCCTAGATTAGTAGCTCCAGATGCTGATGGAGATCGAACTTCATAATAAATATTGCCAACAATAGGCTGTATAAAATCACTTCTAGTAAATTGAGTAGCTGCCCCTGTAGAACTATCACTAATTGTTACTTGACTAGAAGTACCCATTGTGTACCTAATACCGCCAGTGTTATAGTAAACCAATAAACTAACAGCTTCTGATCCTTCAGTATAGCCATCATTTCTATATGTATAAGTTACTTGTCCAGTGCTGTCTGTTATTGTTACACTTCCAGCAAGAGTATTAGTAGTATTAGAAAACTCAGTAGTACTTATACTTCCAGTATTAGTTAACAAATAATAATAAAGCGTGCCAGTTACAAAACCAGTAGTTACTATATTAAAAGCTACACTCTGTCCTTCTGTTATAGTACTAGAACTAGGGGTAATTACCGCAGTAGCTCCTGTGGTAATTGCAGTTATTTCTACAAAACCATTGGCAATTCTATCCACTTGATTTGTACCTCCCCAACTATAGTTGTTTACACGTTGAGGATTATAATAAGAACCACCACATCCACCAGCTGGAAGATTACTACTAGTTCCACCAGTATATCCACCACCGCCAGCGCCATCGTCTATGTCACCACCACCACCGCCAAAACCACCACAGCCACAAGGCGCAACAGCGTCGCCTCCTAGAAATCTAGTGCCAGCACTGGTGCCGGTGCTGTCACTTAGCCAACCAGTACCACTTCCACCACCGCTTCCCGCAAGTGCAGCACCCTGTCCATTTGTGGGATCAGCTCTTACACTAGTAGCATTAAATCCAGCACATAAATCTTCACGAGCATTTTGACCAGCAGTAGCTCCATCATCATCTGAACCACCACCACCACCTGCAGCAAACAACAAACCTGTACCGCCAATGCTGCCTGTATAAACAAAAGTACCACCGCCACCACCGCCACCAGAACCTGTAGTTGTAGATGAAGAACCAGCTTTTCCTACTACAATACTTAACACAGTGCCTCTGGTTAAAAATACCTCGCCATTTAATGTTGCACCCCAGCCACCAGGTAATGTAGCATAATACCATCCGCCACCTCTAGCACCCGCTACTTTAAAGCGGTATACTCCAGTAAAAGGAACAGTCCACAATTGTATTCCAGCAGTAACTACATTATAGTAACTGGTATTGTTTAGCCAAGGATATGTTGTGGTATTATATTTACTAAGAAGTGTTGATAATGAGTCGCCTGTTTTATTTGCAGTAATTCCACTAACATAATTAATGTCATCCGCACCACTTAGAAATTTAAAACTTAAAAAACTATATAAATCTAACAGTTCTGTAGTACCTGTTGACGTGTCATTAATTGTAAAATCTGAAGTGCTTAAAGTTCCGCCACCATTGGGTACTGATACAGTTAACCTAAAAGTTTCTGAGCCTTCAGTAAATGTATCAGCACGCGGTTTTACTGCAATTGTATCACTTCCACCATTAACAACAGTTATAGTACCACTAGTAGCGTTTAAAAAATCAGTTGGTACTGGTGTTGTTAAAACTGATCCACTTTTTATTTCTTGTATTTTCCAGTCTAGATTTCCACTATAGTTTGTGGTATTTACAACAAAACTATTTGTTGTGTCTTCGTTCATGCTAGCTATAGGTACAATGGTTGCGCTTGGTTGTGCTGGACTTGTTACAGTAATAACTTGTGATGTGCCGTATAAGTAGCCACTAGTACTTTGTGCACGAAACTGTACTTGAAAAGTGGTGTCTGCTTCGCTATAGTTAAAGTTATTTATAACAGTTAAAGTAATTCCGCCTGCACTTAATAAAAAATTGCCAGTTTGAGCGCTAAATTTACTGGCGGCACTACCTGTGATAACATAATAAATAGTAGTTTCTTGAGCATTTTGAATAGCAACATCAAAGCGTATAGTTGTACCTTTTTCAACTGCAGTTTTTGAAGGTGTAATTGTAGTTACAGGTGTAATACTAGTATCTATAATATTTGCGCTTATAGTGCCTATCGTCCAGCCATACGACGGACTTGTTACAGTCATAGTTAAAGATTCTGTGCCTTCAGTTAAGTAGTCTTTTTTACCGTAAATATAAGCACTAGTTGCATCGTAACTATAACTGTCTAGAACAGTTGACATAGTTGCAACTGTTGTTAGTAAATCTTGAGTTGTTGCAGTTCCAGAATAAGTTATGTTATAATTTATTTGTGATACAGGATTTGCAGTACCTACATTAGCCCAAGTAAGCTTTAAATTCCATCCAGACTGAGTTTCGTCAAACTGTGTTACACTACTAAGATAAGGTACAAAACTTAGCGTAGGTATAGGCGTAGGTATAGTAATAACTGGACTACTACCAACTATAGGCCCAGTTATACTGGTAGTGCGTATATTAACTTTAAATTGAACTGGTTGACGGGTAGGGTCAGGTTCCTGATCTGCAACTGGATATATAGAAAAACTAGCAATACCAGTTACGCCAGCGGGTTGCGTAAATGTTCCGTACTGTTGATTATTATAAGGACCAGTGCCCGTAAAACTACCAGAAGGACCGCTAACTGTTTCTATTGTGTAGTATAAAGTAGTGTTAGCAGTAATATTTTTACTAGTATTAGTTATTGTAACACCATTGCCATTATGATAAATAGTACTAGTGCTAGCAGTTACGTTAGATGAAAAAGTTGGCAGAACTGGCCAAAGATCAGAAAGACGTGCATTATAAGCGTCAAAGGTGTCATAAATACCCGTTGCTCCTGCAGTATTAGAGCTTGATGTAGTATAACGAATTTTAGTAAGTTTTCCGCCGTTTCTAATCATTTTATTTCCTGTTTGTTTACGTAAACGACCAAAACGCTGTTGTGTTATCCGAGCCAACATCAACAGTATCGTCTTTAGTGTAAATAAGATTTAACGTATTTGTTCCTGAAGGCATTTGTATAGATCCACTTTGAGAATTAGGATTACCACTTATACGAGCCAACTGAATACCATTTAATACTAACGTGCCAAAATCATAGCTGGGTTCGCTGCTTGTATCAAGCCTCCAGTTAAGCGTTACAATTCCACCTACTTCATAAATAATACTAACTGAACCTTGTGTTGTAACTTGACTAGTGCCAGTAATGTTATCAGTAAAAGGACTGGAGCTGCTAATAAACGTAATTGCACCACCTTGCTCTGAACTTAAACTACTAATTCCTTTAACAACTTGTTTTGTGTTTTTACCTAGTATGCTTTTATTATCAAAGTAGTTAAAAGTCATTAGCTAATTTCCTCGTAACTGCATATAGCTTCTAAATAAGAGTTAGCGCTTGCTAATATTCTTAAAGAATCATTTTCTTCTAGATATATACTACTATCTTTTGATATTACTACTAAAGTAGCGTCGTTAGGCACAGTAATGGTAAATGCTACACGATAACTAGTAGTTTGATTTTTAAATACATCAACTGTAACGTCAGCACTACTTGTTCCGTTTACATTTGCGATAATTAAAGAGTTAATTTTTAAAATTTTGCCTGAGCCTGTGGTATTTGAAACAATAGCACTAGCAGTTGTAGTAACTGCCAAACCTGCTATTTTACCATAAATATTTGCTACGTTTACTATGTTGGGATTTGCCATTTTTTATTCCTTATCCAAATACTATGGCCATTGCAATAGCCTTGCCAGTAGTAACTCCACTACCACCACCTCCACCTGAACTACTAATAACACCAGTAGCAGCATTAATAGTAATTGTTGAGCCATCAACTTTAACACCGCCTAGTGTACTAGTAGTTGCTTGAGCTAAAGCATATGGAGTAAATGTAAATGTATTGCCACTTAAACTTAAACTGCCACTGCCACTTGCTGCAGCAGTTGTTATTGAATAAGTAGGTACTGTAGGTATTACAGGTGGAGTAAATGTAAATGTACTGCCAGTTAAACTTAAACTGCCACTACCACTTGCTGCAGCAGTTGTTATTGAATAAGTAGTTCCACTACCACCTCCACTTGAACTACTAATAACACCAGTAGCAGCATCAATAGTAATTGTTGAGCCATCAACTTTAACACCGCCTAGTGTACTAGTAGTTGCTTGAGCTAAAGCATATGGAGTAAATGTAAATGTACTGCCACTTAAACTTAAACTGCCACTGCCACTTGCTGCAGCAGTTGTTATTGAATAAGTAGGTACTGTAGGTATTACAGGTGGAGTAAATGTAAATGTATTACCAGTTAAGCTTAAACTGCCACTAGCACTTGCTGCAGCAGTTGTTATTGAATAAGTAGGTACTGCTGTATTTTGAACACTGCCGTCTGGAAATGTAATCTGACCACCTGTTGCCAGTATCAATCTATCAGCATTAATGTACTGAAAATAATCAACAGAATTAGTTGACCCGCCACTTGCTGACGATGCCGCCAAAGTTGAGTTTGGCTTGTCATATACACAGTTGAAAATTGAGTAGAAACCACTTAATGAAACTCTGGCAACATTGTTATATGTTGGTACAATAAATTGACTATTAGCTAAGGTAACAATAGTTCCGGGAGCAGTAGTTATAGCATTTCTAGTGTCGATACCATTTAATGGAGTCTGAACTAACCAATTGGCAGTATCAGAAGCAGGAGCAGTAGTACCAGCACCAGCAATTATACGAAGATAAGTAAAACCTGAATTGAAAACATAATTACCAACAGCATAAGTTGTACCAGAAACCCATTGGACTGCAATGGCTGGTAATATGCTGTCTACAAAGTTTGCGTTTCCTGCAGTTAAAACTGGAGAAACAGTAACAGCGTTTTTAACAATTACCCTTGCTCCAGCATTATTGATTGTAATGAAGTTAGGATTACCCCCAAATATGGCAACTAAACCACCGCTACCAGTAATGTTTGTAGTGCCAATATCGCAAAAACGAATAAGAGTATAGTCGGCAGCACCGCTTTTTGTAAGTGTACCGGTAATATCACAACCAAGTATGTTTACACTTCCTGTTCCTGTAGCTGCTGTAATCGTCAGGTTTGTCATTTTTAAACCTGAAATAGTACAGCCTTTGTTTGCAGTTATAGTTCCAGTAATTACAACATCGTCACCTTTTTGTGCTTCAGTAGTTAATGTTACATAAGATAAATCTATTGTGAAGTTTTCAGTATAACCGCCAGAGTGAACAATTACTTTTCTTCTTTGTGTACTTACTAAAGTCATTGCTTTGGTAATCGTGGCAACTGGATTTAACAAGTCACCATTACCAGTAGTATCGTTTCCGTCTACTTGACTAACGTGTATTTCATAGTCATAGCCAGTAAATCTATTTGTTAAATCTGTGTAGCTGCCGCTGGTAGCTACAGTTGCAAGTGCAGAAGTGTTTACTTTAGCGCTTAATGCCGTAGTAACATAAGTTTCAGTTGCCAATCCAGCTATAGCACCAGTGCTACCATTTACACTAGTAACTTTGGCATCTGTATAAGTTGTGCTGATACTTGAACCATTCCAAACACCAGTTGCAATAGTACCTAGTGAAGTAAGGCTGCTGGCTGTTACACCGCTAGCCAACGTAGTACCAGTTAATGTACTTGCTGCTGCTGTTATAGTGATTGCGGTTGATCCGTCAAAATTTACACCATTAATAGCTCGCGGAGTTGCTAGTGCTACGGCTGTATTGGCTGTAGTAATTGATAAAGCACTAAATCCAACTAAATTAACTATATCATTGATTGCGCAGGCAGCGGTTAATACTATGCTAGTACCATTAATTGCACTATAGTCTTCTGGAGATAATCTAATACCATTGACAAATACATTTACATATGGTATAGTATATGCTACATTAAAAGTAGTTTGTCCAGCTGTAGCTGTATATGTTTTATGATCAATTCCCGAAGTACCGCTACCACCACCACCACCGCCTGAACTACTAATAACTCCGTTATTAATAGTGATTGTTGAGCCATCAACTTTAACACCGCCTAGTGTACTAGTAGTTGCTATTGGTAGTGTATATGCATCTGGTATTGTTGGTTTATTAGTTAAGTCTATATAGTTGCCACTGAATAGAGTAGGTTTATTAGTTAAATCATTATAATTGCCACTAGTAGCTACCGCAACAAAATTAGGTTTATTTAAAATAGCACCTAAACCAGTTGTTGCATTCCAGTCAGTTTGTACTTGTGCAGCTGGTATAGTTGGTTTATTACTTAAGCTATTATAATTACCATCAAATAGTGTGGGTTTGTTTAGGATAACACCCAACCCACTTACAGCTGCCCAATCACTTTGTACTTGTGCAGCTGGTATGGTAGGTTTATTACTTAAGCTATTATAATTACCATCAAATAGTGTAGGTTTATTGGTTAAGCTATTATAATTACCATCAAATAGTGTGGGTTTGTTTAGAATAACACCTAATCCACTAGTAGCACTCCAATCAGTCTGCACTTGTGCAGCTGGTATGGTAGGTTTATTACTTAAGCTATTATAATTACCATCAAATAGTGTAGGTTTATTGGTTAAGCTATTATAATTACCATCAAATAGTGCGGGTTTGTTTAGGATAACACCTAATCCACTAGTAGCATTCCAATCAGTCTGCACTTGTGCAGCTGGTATAGTTGGTTTGTTAATTAAATCATTATAGCTGCCACTAAAATTTGCAGATATTGTATTGCCAGTTTTAGTTAAACCGCTGCCAACTAACACTGTGCCGCCACCACTAAACTGTGTAAACGTTAAACCAGTAACACCTAGTGTAACTGTGCCAGTTGTAATTAATGTAAAGGCATTTCCACCATTTTGTGTACCCTGCTCTACAAATGTAAATAATCCTGCCGTTACTTTTAAATCAGTATCAGCATCACTACTTCTATACCAATATTGGTAATCTACGTTCCATATACCATTTTCACTAGCATTAGTTTGATTTTTTACTAATACGCGCTGGCCAGCAAGTACGCTTACACCATCAATTGATTGTTGCCCATATAGCGTAATATTAGTTGTAGTAGCAACTTTAACTGAGTCCTTTATATCCAAGCCTTGCTTAAGTGCATCCACGTAAGCTTTGGTAGTTGCATCACTATCTTGCTGTGGTGTTGTTAAATTTGTTAAACTACTACCACCAACGTCTATTGTTTGTGCACTTAAGTAAAGCGTACCACCGCTACCAAAAGTTAAATCACTATCTGTAACAATGCTACCAGTTGTACTTCCAGTACCGCCGCGGCTTTGACTAATAGTATTACCTGCCCAAGTACTATTAGTGCTAATAGTTTTATTAGTAAGCGTTTGGGTGCCGCTGGTTGTGGCAATATTATTATTAACACCAATTGTTACAGTATTATTACCAGCACTTGTAGTAATACCAGTTCCGCCTAATATTTGTAAACTGCTGCCGCTGACCACTGATCCATAACTAGAATTATCTGCACCCAATAATAAAGTGCTGCTTCCACTGCTACCGCCAGTTATAGTTTGGGTGCTAATAGCTGTAATAACACCTTTACTATTAACAGTTATTATAGGTACCAATGTACTACTACCATAAGTACCAGTAGTTAAACCAGTTTGTGTTGCAAGTGCAGCACTTAATTGTATATTAGTAGTACCGTCAAAATTTACTGCACTAGCAGCCACATCTCCAGCTAAACTTATGCTTCTTGCTGTGGACAATTTTGTAGCAGTGGCACTGTTACCAGTAATATCACCTGTTAGCTTGCCTGTATTATCTCTTTTTACAAGCATACCAGCAGTAGCCAAGCTAGTGGCCGTATCCAGTAAATCAGTATAATACTTTCCGCCAACAAGCACACCAGTAACACCGCTGCCACTTGGTACACCTATAAATAGTCTGTCACCATAATCCGTACTGGCTCCTAGCGCATAATTATAAAGCGCTTGACCACTAGTTAAATTTACTGGCAGTTGTACACTATTGGCTAAATTTACTAATACAGCACCTGGAGTGCCTTGTGGACCTGGTGCACCTGCAGTACCTGCAACGCCAGCAGGCCCTTGTGGGCCTGTTGCACCTGGTGGTCCCTGCACGCCACTAACAATAGTTTCGCTGGTTACGGCATTTTCAACAATTATAGTATTAACAAATTTTACTATTTCTGTCATTTTACAACCTCTTTGGTTAATCCCATGCTGCCATAAATTAACACAAAGCTTGTGGTACCTGCATAAATTTCAAGTGCATAAACTGCAGTTGTAAAATTAAATGTACTAGTTACAGTTGCAGGAATAAATAAAGTTATCTTTTTATTTGTATTATCAATTGTAACACCGCCATTACTAGTAGTCATTTCATAAATTAATGTACTACTATCTACATTTGGTCTAATTTGCATTTTTGCAGTATACCCTGTCATATCAACAGGTTTATTGTATTCTAGTATACCACCGCTTGTATAAGCACGGTAACCTACACTGTTAATGTCATTAATAGTTATTACATTAGCTGTAGTAGGTTCGCCCAGTCTATATATATCACTGCTGTTAATGTCAGTCATGCCTACCACGTTGCTGATTTTAATACGCCATTGTGGTGGAATACCATGTGCTGTACTAGTAAGGGTTAGTGGTGCACTTTGTGTTATTGCAGTAATAGGCTTATAAACTTTTTCACCGCTTTCCCAGCGCAGTGTTTCTGAAAAAGTATTGCCTTGCATAATTTTATAATTTATTTTTACTGCATCAGTCATACTACCGCCTTTGTTTTTATAATACCATGTAGTCTGGTAATTTCAGTATTTAAGTTGCTGACTTCAACACGCAGTTTAGTATTTTCACTAGTTAATTCACTAAGTTGATTGCTTAAGTTTACTAGTTCAGCTTGCAATTTGCCAATTTCTTGGCTTAGTATTAAGTTTTGCGCACTCATACGTTCTAATTCATCATGCATCATCTTTAATAAAGCTGATTCTGTACTATTTGCTTTCCAGTTTTTAACTACTACTTGCAATCCCATAGCTAGTCCAACTACAGCCAAAAAAGCTGCCGTAAGCCACTGGGATATATTTGATGGGTCTGTTATTTCCATGTGATGTACTCCTTGACAGCAATTTAGTATTTAAATTTAAAATCTATTACATATTTTTGGTACTATTATACCATGTTAGCAAAAATCAGTCAAGTTAAAAAAATAGCCCCCTAATGGAGGCTATTTTTATATTTCTTCTATGCTTACTGAACTTGTGTATACAGTAAACATTGGATGTGTAACAGCTGCTGTATCTGTTAATTTTCCAAATATTTGGTATAACCCTTCAGCATCCCAGTCGTCACTATTATTTGGAAATAAGCTAACTGCCAGCGGCCTGCTTAAACCACTAGTTTTTAGTAAATTTACAAAAGTTGTACGGTCAGTGTATGTTAGCCAATTTAAGTTGAAATTTAAAGTTTTGTAACGTACACCGCGGGTGGTAATTAAATCACCGCTTTCAGTTCTTGATTGACTGCTTAAATCTTTTACCCCAACTTCTATGCCAAATTCTGTATTGTATTTTGGACTCCACGACTTGCCTACTATCAGCCTACTTGCTTCTAGATAGCTGTTACTATTAGCCGTATCAGTTATTAAAATAGTAAGTCCCGTACAAGTTACGTCGCTGCTAAACCAGATTCTGGCATGGCTTCCAGCACCATAACTATAGCTGCTGCTGTTGGCAGGTAAAAATGTACTGTCCCAAGCTGTGTCTGTCCACGGCCTGGCCAGTACAGCACCTAATGCGCTGGGGTTTACACCTGCAATTACATTTATGGCAGTGGTTGTAATTGTAGCTGTACTAGTTAAATTGGTAAATGCCAGTAGCACACCACTTAAAACCCTTGCATTTGCAGCAGTTACAGTAATAGGTGAGCCACTACTGCCCACAGTTTGACTGGTATTGACTACATAATTACCCGTACCGCCAGTACCTGTGCCAAAACTTGTAATGTAAGTACCTGCTGCAATACTACCACCTGTGATAACTTGATTTGGTGCTAGTGTAATGGTAGGTGCAGTTGTAACTACAAGCGTTGTACCTGTAATATATCCACTAAACGTGCCTGAGCCAAAGCCAACTGTTAAGGTAGCAGTTTTTGCCGTACTGCGCCAAGTTTGGCTTTTTGCGTCTTTTTTAAGATTTGCTGCTGCATAAGATGCACCTGCAACACTATCTGCTGAAAGTGTGGTAGTTGAGTAATCTATTACATTATCATAAATTACTTTTAAATTATTTGCCGCCATTTTTGTTCCTAGATTTCAGCAAGTTGTAGTAGTACAGCTTGCATCAGTTGAGGGTCTTGCAGGTCATAGTATAATACGTTACGTAATGTAATATCGTATTCGCCTACATTTTTTCTTATACCTGTTGATATAATTTCATAAATAATAACAGTTACCACAGTTTCGGGTTCAGGTATTGCATTATTTATTAGCGACTTAACTATCACTTGTTTGTTTGATAAATCCATAGTTTTAATAAATATAGTTTTTATAATAATAAGTATGAATCTGCCAATTAAAACTAATTGAGCTTTGCGCAATTGGATTTAAGCTATCCAAATTTGTAGCATCATACGCTTGAAATTCTATGTAACTTGGGCTACCATATACTAATCTACCTGTTAATACATCAAACTTATCTAGTCTATAAGTTGTAGTACTATTAGCTACCTGATAAGGTATTGGCATACACAATTGAAATTTTTTATTTAATAAAGGCATTAAGGGGCTGCCAGTAGGTAAATTAGTAGGCGTTATATAAATTACATAAAAGTGAGTAAAGTTACTTTGATAAGTATTATAGCTTTTTGCTATTATACTAACCGTACTATTACTCAAATTTATGATTTGACGATAGCTGCCTGAGTTTCCTGTAAATGTGCAACTTCCACTAGCTGTTGTTAAATAAGTTGTTAATTGAGTATTACCAGTTAATTCTGGTACTGTATTACCTTGAGCTTGTACACGAATACCTGTCGAAGATATATCAATCATTTTGTATACCTTAATTTTAAATAACCACGAGAGTAGTATAATACTTTTATAATTCCTCTTGCCCAGCTACTGCTAATACCTGCTGAAGCTAATTCAGTTGCACTAATGCTTGCTTTTAATAGTGAAGTAGTATATGTAGTACTATAACTTGCTGGAACACTTAAACTTGTGCTATCTGGGTTATCCATACCATAATTAAAACTTACACTCATCAAATCACCGTTCCCATCACATGGACCAAACCAGCCCTTACTATCATCACTAAATTGATAACTAGCTAAATAAAATCCACCAAATGTAGCATTAAAAGTAGTTGAAATATATGCCAAATTACCAGTATTAGTAGCATATGCAGTTGTATTTTTATAATTTTGAGGTGAACCAGATTCAGTAAACCATAAAGTTGGTACAATTGTATAAACTCCAGGTTCTGTTAATGTAAAATTAAATATATCTGCATTAGCAGTTATTACAGGTATTTGGGTTATACTAAATATTGATCCACCTGGTTGAGTAGTTGGAATTCCGCTTATATTATTTATGGGATAAGGTATTGGGGCTAGTTGATTATAGTATATATCATAACCACTATTAACATTAATAGTATCACTTGTTTCTGTACTTCTTAAATAGCTTGGAAATTCAGTTCCAGTAGCAGGAACAGTACCTGCACTATAAGTTATTATACCATCGGAATTTTTTGCTATTATATAGTCAGGTGTTATTTTTATTCTTTCTACAGCCATACTATATCCCCAATACTTTTAAAACTGCTGTAAATTTAATATCTGGTAATTCCCTGGCATAAGTATAATATACTTCTGCTAGTGATACTACATTACTACTATCTATTACTGGTATTAGCACCCTTAAACTATCACCATTACTTTGTACAATAGCTGGACCTATACTAGATATATTTTGAGTTATTACAGTACTACCACCCACCGTGGGGGTGATAGTATCTAATGTAATAGTAGATATTATTACAGGTACTGTAATACTATTATCTAGTATATTACCACTAGTACTACTGGCAGTACTAGGTATAGGCGATATTCCAAAATCATATTTATAATTTGCCAATTTTGTTATCCTTTATTAGTAGAAGAACTACTAAAAGTTTTTGGTGTACGATAAGGTAGTATAGTATTACTAGTATAATTTATTGTTTCTTTTGATGATATATATTTATAATCTCCTGATGTTGAAATATAAGGAATATAATCATAATTTACACCTTCAACTGTAAATTGTGGTTTTGTTTTAATACTTCCACTTTTAGTAACAGTAAGAGTACCATTGGCGCCATCGATATACATAGTGCTTGTGGCAGCATCATAACCTTGACTTAAATTATAATTTAATCTATAGTTTGGTATAAAATATTTTTTAACTGTAGTATACTTAGTAGTTCCAGCAGCATCAGGCATTGATAATGTAGTTGCATTGCTATATGTAGGAAAAGTTGTACTACTTTTTAATAGAGTACTACGTTGAAACTCTTGTCCATCTGAGCCAATAACTGTAACGTGTCTATAATCATAATTATTTCGATATCTATAAGCAGCAACTGCTACATATAAATAATTTGAAGGTAAATTATTTATAACTATACCATATTTACCAATAGCGTAATAATCTTCATAACTAACTAAATAAGTTAAATCATTTACTACATCACTGCCTACATTGTTTGATACTCCTACATAAACTATAAATCCATCAATATTACTAGTACTAGTACTAGTTGTACCTAATGTATAATCCCAGGCAAGGGATAATCCTAAAGGATTTTCGGTATTTAAAGCTATTTGATCTACTATAAGTGAAGTTCTGCTTGAATTAAATTTAGGGGGAGTAAGCCCTACATAAACATTAAGATTTACAGGGAACGCTGCTGGCTCTATTGGTAAGTAAACAGGAACAACTGCCATGGCATCCGCGTAGTTACTAGCAAGTCTAAATGAAGTAGTATCAACTACTATTACATAATATGTATCATAACAATTTATATTTTTTGGGGTTGTATTTAAATTATCTACATAACCTACAACCATTTTACTAAAAACAGTGGTAGCTAAAGTTGTTTGAGCTGTAGTTGTATACATTTGTTGACTGTAGGGGTCTGAGCCCGTATATTTAAATGTAAATGTACTAGTATCAAAAGCATCTGTTGTTTTATCATAATTGCTGTCGTTATAAATTACTGAAATTGGATTTTCTTTAGTAGTGTAACTTGGTTTATTATACGATACGGCATTAGCTGCTGATGTTTGTGGATATTTAAAGTATATAGTTGCTGTTGTTGTATCTATACCATTTATTATTTCACCTGCAAATGTACCAAAACTATTTAAAATAATACCTTTATTTGCTTGGGCTTTTTGTAAACTTTCTGCTAATTTAAACCAATAGTAATCTATAACTATAACATAATACCTTTGTCCTGGTCTTAGTACGTCCAATAAATTTTCAAATTTACCAACACTTTTACCTTGTTGATACATAACTATATCACCAGTTTTATAGTTATGTGCAAATGTTGTACCAAATAAACTACCTATATCACCAGAAATTAAACTACTTATTTTAACTTTAGTAATAGCATTATAGTTTGTGGTATTTATAGTATTTTGATTTTCTGTACTAATACGTACGGGACTCCCAGTTGTTAATCCATGAGTAGCAAAAATAGCATTAGCAGGGCTACCAGTAGAGTCTGATATACTACCTTGACTATTAATTAGAAAATCCCCCGCAGTTGTGGTATAAGCTGCTGAATTATTTAATTTATCAAAATTTTTATTATATTGAGTATAGTTATTAGTGGTAGCTAACGGCATACTATAATGTTTAATGTCAGAGCCACCTGGCATAAAAGCCACTTCTGTTAAACCATATAAACTTGTACTATTAGTAATAGTTACTGTATTACTATTAGATTTATTTGTTAATACAGGTATATTTATACTATTAACTAAACCGCCTTTTATTCTATTACGATATAATTTTACATTTAAATTATTACCAGTTAAACTTGATAAAGTTCTTGTAGGTGCTGCGTTTAGTAAACTAGTCTCAGTACCTAAACCTATATAGCCAACATTTTTATCTGAAATTTCTTGTATTACATCTGGAAATTTTACAAAACTTATTGCACCAGCTACTGGATTTGAAAATGTAATATTAAAAGTATAACTATTTGTCTGACTATCTCCATAATAACCTGAAATAAAACTAACTTTTAAAGTACTAGTACCAACCGTCAATGATCCAGTACCACTGGCATTTGCTATACCTGATGTAGTAGTTATAGTTTTACCAAAAAGCTGAGTTGTTCCGCTACTACCCAACTGTGTGCCATAAAATGTACCGCTTGTACTACCAGTAATTACACTACTCCAACTATAGTTAGTTGCTGTAGATACACTAATATTATAAATAACATCAAAACTAACAGTAGCGCGTGAATAGTTGCCTTGTATGTTTATACTTAATGTTGTTGTATTACTATTATAATTTTTTGTAACTGTCCAACCAGTTCTAGATGTTTGTGTACTAAAAGTTAATGTTGGTATAGCAAATGAATAATTTTTAGTTATATTTACTGGACTACCTGTTACATCAAGTAATTTTATACTACTATTATCTATTTTACTAACATAATAATAAGAGTAATGTACTAAATTAGTTACATTAGTCGCTACTGCGTACTGTGGCGCTAAATATTGTACCCTATCACCTGTATTTAATCCGTGTTGTGTGGCAAAATAAACAGTATCAGTAGTATCATTAACATTACTAAGATTTGTATTAAAAGTATAATTACTGGAATCTATACAAATATATTGACTGCCAGGACTGCCCGTTGATTTTATATCTAATTTACCTTGCAATACACCAGAAGTATAATAATAGTCTTTAGCTAAATAAAAGGAATCAGGATCAGAGCCGTTCAAAATTACATAATAATAATTATTATCTTTTAAACCAGTAGCTACAGTTCCAATTGATACATAACGAACCAATTGAAATTGTTTAAATCCATGGTTTGTAATTGTAATTAAATTAGTACTAGGATTAATACTTTCTATTAAGATTTTTTTACTATCTTTGTACCTATTAGTTAAACGCGCAGCACTAAAACTGATCTTATAGTCTGCTGGTGCAGTACTAAATCCAATTAAACTTGAAGGTCTTATTATATTTAATGGTGGTGTATTTATGGGTACAACTGTTTCTTGAATTTTAAATCTTATAATATCACTATAAGTACTACTTGTATAAGTTTCAGCTACAGAACCAGTAGCTGAAGCGTAAGGATATGTATAAGGGTGTCTTTGGACCTGTGAACGCCCACTAGTCATGGTTCTGATTAATATATCGGCTTTAAGTTCTATTATACAAGGACCATAAGTATAATAAAACTCCATTAGTTTATCTCTACGTATTTTTGCTGATTTAAAGTTTGTTTGAGTGTTATAGCGTGCAGTTGCTGCAGTAGCAGTTGTAAACCAACCTATTCCGCCTATTTCAGCTGCATTATAGCTTTTCCAAACCATATTACTTGGCGATGAAAAACCTTGTATAGAATAATTATTTGTTATTGAACTAAGAGATGTATTAAATAGTTGATTATTTGCTGTAGTATCAGTAGATGTAAGCACTGACTCAATTAAACTAGTATCATTAAATATACCTATTAATGTACCATCCAATTTTTTTATAGTATATTGGGGGCTTACTGTAAAAAACCCACTACTTACCCATCTATTTTCTACTGGAATCCAATAGCTATAAGCATCACCTAGTTTGGGGCGAGCATATCCACTACCTCCCGAACGTGTCCAGTCCTCTGGCCAAACTGAAGTTTCTGGATCCAGTGTATATTTTGTATAAGTTTTAGTAAATCTAAAAAAAGTATTAGAGTAAAGTCCCGTAGTACCGCTAAAGGTACCTGTATGAGTTATGACATAATAAGGATTATTATTATTATAGTTGAAATCTACACTAGTAATTGTTGTTGAAAAATTTACTTTATAATATTGACTATCTATAATTGTTAATGCTTGACCTGCAGCAGGAATAAACTCTGTGCCTACATAACCTGTAACTGGATTTAAATATCCAAGTCCCATCTGACTAACATAAAGAGTAAAGTAATTTCTTCCATTTGTTAAACTAATTTCGTTACCAGCTAAAAGGTATCTACCTAAAGTAATATCTAACTTATTTGTTGTACTTTCTAAACCACTACCAGTATTATATCCTGCAAAAGTTATTGGTGGACAATTATATGTTGATGTACTACTAAGAGCTGGGGTTTTATTGCTTCTACAAATTAAATAACTATCTTGAAAGTTATTTGTATTGGTACTTGATGCAGGTGGTTGAATAATTGAGCCATCTAAGGTAACTGGAATTGTTAGTGTGTTAATTGTTGCATTTACTCGTGGTGCCGTACTAGTTACTATAGCATATCTATGTTCTGCTCTTACTCTATAAGGATCTTGCGTATCAATATTACTATATAATTTTACTATATAGTCACCTATTCCTGTACCTCCAGGCACAGCGTTACTACTAACACTGTATGCAGATTTAGCAGATTCAGTGCCAGCACTATTATCAGTATTTGATACTGCTGTTGATGTAGCCCAATTAGCTACTGGAATAGTGCTGTTGCCTACAGGCTCTTGACTTGCTACTTTGGTTTCTACACCATCTTCTAGTATTACGGCAACTGATTTTAAACCAGTACCAGAATACCAAACTGCAGGACCTCTTTGTTCTATAGTATGTAAGCAATTACCAATGTATACACCACTTAAATCATTATTTAATTGAAAATCGGTATACTGATTATATAAGTTTAAATTTAAAGTAGCAACACTAGCAGCAGTTGCTCCAGATGGTTTATAATATACAGTATTACTGATAGGTCTATAACGTTGATTAGGGCTATAGTAAGCACCTAAACTGTAACTACTTTCTGGTAAACTGTTATAACTTTCAGTTGTTAAAGCGCTATAACTTTCTGATCTACTAAAGCTTAGGGTAGATGTATCACTATAACTAATCTGTCCACCAGTATTTAAATAATATAAGCTATTGCTTAAATAATATATATCACCGTATACAGTATTAAGTTCAATGGCAGTTATGGTAATTGTTTTACCATAAGTATTATAATTGCTAGTATTTAACTTTTCACCTATAACTGGTCTTGTGCCACTTACATAAATTACGCCAGGGTAATACCAGTAATTATAATAACGATACTCTTTAAATATAAAAGTATACCCAACTAAACCTGGTGTTGGTACAACTGTACCTGTTAAGTCTTGGAAAACCATAGTATTTTAATTATTTTTTGACTATCAAGTTTATCTAATCCAGAAAACTTTCTAGCAGGGTGATGTAAGATGGTATCATTATCAACAAGTATGGCAAGATGGTTATACTCTTCATAAATAAAAATACAACCTAGTTTTGGTATTTCAATAGTTTGAAAACCAAACTGCTCAATTAGATTTTCATAACCAGTTTGCATAACTTGTAAACGTTCTTGATGAGTTAATCCACGAAAATCTTTGGTTAAACTAGTGCCAAAAAAGTTATCATGCCATCTGGCACAGCACATGACACAATTATTTTCATATAAATCCCACGCATAACCACGAAAATCATTTTTTAAAGGTATTATTTGAGCAGTTTTATTGAAATTGTCTACATAAACGCTGCCTAATTTTGGAAATTCGGAAATTTCTAAAAATCCAGAGTTCGAAAGTACTACTTCACCATTTACAATATCTGCTTGCTTACCTATTTGATTGTAAAATTCAGTATATAAATTATTCATATTAAACACTTATACTTATATATTTATTTTGTAAATCTACTACAAATAACCCATCTTGTGAAACTATGCGTTGGCCTACAGTTACCAAATTTAAAGCCAAAGCATCACTAGTTATAGTACCACTTACTAGTAGATTACCATCAATATAAACACTTACTTTTTGCCAGTTATTTGTGCTTATCCAACTACGTGTTTCACTTTTACCTGTAGCTGTGTTATAAACAGTAACTTTATCTCCTAGTATAAGTCCACCATAATTTGTAGTAAACCAGTTTTCAGTAGCAGTTTGTGCACTACTAGTAAAAGTATCATAACCAGCTAAAATATAAGTAACTGCAGCACGAGTACCTGCTGGGCCTGTATCACCATTTATACCATTTGTACCATTTGTACCATTAGTACCATTAGTACCAACACCGCCCCAAGGTATAAATTTAACTGATTTGGCATTAGCTAAGCTAGTTGTAAAAACTATTTTTGCTACGTAACTTTGAGTAGCAGCTACTGCAGTAGTATAGGTATATTTTAATACGCCATTAATATAATAGTATACTGCTTTATTATCATAAGCAATTAAAAATACATCTGCAGTAGAATGACTGGTAGCTATAGCGGCTTGAGTATTTCCACCCACGCGCGGATAGACATAACCTGTTGTACTTAATAGTATACCGTAATCAATAGTAGTATCTGCACCAGGAGTTGCACCACTATTATCTAGTCCAACTTCAAATTGTTTATTTACCAAGCCAGTTTGAAAACTTACAGCAGCACCACTTGTATAAAATTGATTGCTATAAGCCCAGGCATCTGTGAGATTACCAGTCCCTGTTTTTTGTAAACTTACAGCGCTGAACTTTGTAATAGTGCCTGTAGTAGTCCATTCTTGTCCGCCCGCTATTGTTAAAATATCTTGATTGTCTGCAGTATAAATATTCATACCTGTGGCACTTAGTGTTGTGCCGTTAAAACGTAAATAGCTTGTTGGGCTGCCTACCTCCATTTTATAGGCATCGCTATCATAACCTAAAAAGAATCCTGATTTAGTATCGCCATATGTTTTTGAATCAACACCTGTACCACTATGTATATTACCTGTGGTAGATACTCCTACTACACCTAAACTAGCGCTAATTGCACTTAAACTACCTACTTTAAAGTAACTTAAGTAAGGGGCTGCCCATACAACTTGATTACTAGTTGCACCATAAATACCAGTACTAATATAAACATAACTTCCATCTGGTACAGTGCCAGGACTTGTACTTGTCCAGCTTACTGTACCAACCGCGGCAGGTAAGCTACTGGCACCTGTGGTAGCTGCTGGAGTACTTGGCGGAGTTGTTGTAGTTAAGGTAATATAAGCTGTTTTAGTATAAGCACTAAGTTCGCCTATAGTGCCGTCTTTTCTAAAACCAATTATATTTTGTGTGCCGACACTCCAGTTTAAACCTGAAGTTATAGCAACAGTAGGTAACTCGCTAATAGTTACGTTAAGTTGATATAGAGTATACCCGTCACCAGGTGCTGCACCTGCAGATGCAGTCCAACCAGTAGGATAATTGCTTACCGCTCCTGTAGCCCAAGTATATGTAAAAGCTTGATCTGGTGAAACTACTGCAGTCAAAAGCCATCGGTAAGCATTTATTATAATTGATCTTTTTCCGTCTATACCAATGCTACCAGCTTTTAATTTCTTTAAACTCTGAGTTTTACTAATTGTAAAAGTTGTACCAGCTGCTGTTATTCCTGATATATTATAAGTAATACTAGCAGTATCTGCTGTTATAGACACTGGTGCAGCAGCAGTTATTATAGTAGTTGATCCTGTTTTTATTGCATAGCTGCCTGCAGTTATATTTACTGCATCTATGCTAGATATTTTGTAAGTACCTGGAGTAGTACCTGTTGCTGCATAAGTTAACTGTGTGCTACCTTCATAAACTATAATATCTGTACCTGATCCAGTATACACAGGATTAGTACCATCACTTGCTGTAGGTATACTAACATTATCATTTGTTAATACTAAACTTATAGCACTTGTACCACTTGTACCGCTACTACCAGAATATACAACAGGTATAGTTTGGCTATCTATTAAGGTAGCTTTAAGTGCGTCTGCGTATAATTTTACTGTATATAAAGCTGCTTGTTTTGAGTTTGTAATAGTCAAACTTTGCGTATACTGACTTGGAGAACTTTCAACACCATCACTCGGAGTAATTGTAACATACCCAAAATTACTCAAACTACCCGAACCAACTTGTGTTTTGCCCGTGGCTACTATAGTGCTAGGTGTATGTACACCTACTACAACTGCACTACTACTGCTTTTTGCTATAACTGGAGTATTTAATTGTAAAAAATATCTTGTAGCATCCTGACCAACTAAACCATTTTTTACTTTTGTATAAGATAGAGTTCTTGAAAAGGTATTTGTGGCTGTGCCGTTACCATCATACACAGTAACTGTAAAAATTGTACTGGTTTGATCTATTGTTTGCTCTATAGCAGTTAAATCGTCTAACACATAGCTGATAGCGGTACTATTTGCAGTTCCTCCTAGAGTACGATTTACATCTGCGTTGGTAGTTACTGTAAAAGTATTTGCCAAAGCTCCGCCAAGATTATTATAGCCTAGTGTAGTGCTGCCACGAGCTACTGTGATTGTGGTGCCTGTGCCAGCAAGTGATGAGGGTGTACCGTACTGATCGCAGGGTACTGATACGTTGGTTTTTGTCATATTTACAGTAATAGGATCATCACTTTCCTTGCTGTAAATTATTTTGTATATGGCACTAGCTGTATCCAGTTTAGGTTCCGTAACTGTACACTTGTAATAAATTTCGCTAGCTGAGCCTATTAAGCCTGCTATTGTACTTCCATTTAAAATTACTTCATCAGTTGTTACTGGAGTACCGTTGTCTGTTAATGTTGTATAAACATCAGGCGCAGTACTTAAGGCATACTGCCAGCTGTAACTAGCTGCTGCAGTAAACACATAGTTAGCTGAGGCTTTAATTTTTATACTAGTAGGAGTTATGGCTGCTCCATTTTTAGGCTTTATAAAAGCACCTGCTGGCGCTGTTAGTGTTACTTGCGTAGCACCACGTCTATATCGTGCAGTTTGTAAGGCTTTATCTCTTGCGTTTATTAATGTTGCCATTAGATTAGTACCTCCACATCAACTGTACCTGCTACCCAATTTTGGTTTAAACCAACTATTTGTCCAAGTTTGCCACTAGTTAAACCAAACCTGTTGTGTGTTAAACGTACAGCATCTCCCAAGTTTAACAGCAATAGTTTAGTTGTGCCAGTAAACTTATAAACCATACGCGGCGTTTTAAAATAATCACGAAGTCTTACTGCTTCTGCTTGTGCATCTGACTGCTGCAATAAGTAAGTTTCTTTTTGTTCAGGATCTGCGTAAAGTTTATATGTGCTTTTTACTGTGGCATCAAGTGCCGTTTCTGTATACCAGTCTGTGGCAAATATTTCTTTATGTGGAGGCAGTATATTTGTTAATAAATCAGTTTGCGTAGTCCAGTTTTTACTGTAAGCTATTTTGATGCCAGCAACCACATCAGTTTTTGTGCTTATGCTTAAACTGTGGTGTAAAATGTCATTGTCTGTTATTTCTGTTGTGGCAGCGGCAGGTACTGCCAGTCGTAAAATTTGCAGTTTTCCTGTACGTGCCATGTAAATTTGTGCACCCACACTATTTGCTAAGCTTTGACATACTTCAAGCACATTTGTTCGGTCTGTGACTAAGTAGCCTACAGGCTGTGTGTTTGCATTTTCAAAAGCCTGCAAATTTGTTAAATCTAAATCTGCTACTGATAATCGCAAATTAGCATTACCATAATGTGTGACAATAAGTGCAATTAAATTGGCAATGTTGTTTTTATATGTACCAGTTTGTAAAACACCTGAGCTTAAGTTTATACTATTTTTTACGCCTTGCACACTGCAAGTTACTGAGCCAGCAAGTGGCTGTGATAATGTAAACTTGCCTGTGTTTAAATCAATTGTGGCAGCTGTGGGCCTTGGTGATGCAACTGTAACACCTTGACTGTTGTAAACTGAACTATCTGTATATACAGGCACACCGTTGTCTCTGATTTCAATAACCAACTCAGTTGTGGTAGCATTAAATTGATATTGCAAGGTACTAGGGTCTACCAGCTCGGGGGTCATATTAAACACTTCGCCGAACACAAGTGGCTTAAGTGTGTCACTATTTGGCTGACCGCCTGCCCATGTACCTGTTGTACCAATTTTATCTTCTGATAGTGGGCTGTTTAATCTCTGCAGTTTATCTGCTATTTTTAAGTTTACAGTTTCTCTGGATTTGCTATCTATTTCTTGAATAATACCATCAAACACTAATTCAAAGTTTAAACGAACATCATCTATTGAGGTTGAGCTCCATCGTGGATCGCCAAAATAAACTTTTACTGCTTGATTTGCCCAGATGTATTTTGTATTATCCAGCCAGTTGTCAAAATCACCGTTTGGATTTTGAATTTCTAGATCACCATATGTTAAACTTAAACTGCCGTCTAGTGACATATTTTCACTAGTTTGAAAACTATTGGTTAAGTACGGCAAAAAACTAGTACTAGAATCACCTAAGTTATAGCCTGTAGTACCAAGATAAACAGTTCCTGTATAGCCGTTTCCCACAGTACCGCCGTATGTATTAAAGTAGTCTAATACTTTTAATTCGACTAATAAGCATCTTATGCTGTTAGTATCTTCTAACCAGGTTTGTGTAACTAAACTCATAACTTTATTACCTTGTAAATAATATTTTCCTTAATTATACCTGTTTAGCTACCACAAGTCAAGCATAATTTTTAAATGGCACAAAAAAGCCCTGCTTGTGGCAGGGCTTTTTTGTTAGGCAAACTTGATTTGTGATCGTTGTTTCCAGTTTTGTGCTTGTAGTGCGTCTTCTGTACCTGCTGTTACTTGCTCGGCATTTTGTGCATTTGCATCGTAAGTTGCAGTAATTAAATGTCCTGTTTGTTCTTTTTGATCGTTACGTAATCTGCTAACTTCTTGCCTTAGTGATCTAATTTCTTCTACTAGTTGCTTGCTGTTAAAGATGTCATTACTTGCTTTGTTGCTGTAAACTCTACCAGGTGTTTTGAAGTCAACCAATTCAGGCCCTTTTTCACCAACTAAGTTAATGCCTGCTGGTGCTAAACCGCCTTCGGCATACTCAAACTTACGAAAGCCAAGCCACGTTCGATTTTCTGAGTCATCAGGTTTGCCAAACAATTGCTCAAACCACGTTTTTTTCTTTTTTGGAGCTTCTACAGCTGCTGGCTCTGACGCAAGTTGGCCAATTGTTATACTAGGAGTAACTACTACTGTTATTGTTCTGTCTTTGCTAAGAAGAGTGGCTATTCTGTCTAAAGTGGCATTAGTAATAAGTGCAAGATTATAAGAAATTTCGCTAGCAGTTTGTATTGCAGTTGTTACAGCTGTTGAGCTTGTGGTTGTAGAACTATTTAGTGCTGCAACTATATGATCTGGAACAACTTTTTCTGGAAAAATTGGAGATATAGAAACGGTACGACCCGCTGCTATACTTCCACTGGCAGCAGCTTCTGCTCTAGCAGTCTCTGTAGCAGGTGCTAGTGCTACTAGTTGTGCTAATAGTTGTGTAGTAGTCTCAGTATTGGTTTCAATTAAGTTTAAGAAGCTAACACTGTCTTCTAGTGCAACAAGTTGATATTCTGCAGTTGATTTTTGATTTTCTAGTGAGCCAACAGTTTTATCTAGTATTGCCGATACTTGACCAAAGTCAGCAGCATACTGATCACCGCTTGCAAACATAGTTCTTGAGCTGTCCAGTAAGGCTGATGCAGCTTGAGGCAACTTGTTTAAAGCATCGTCTCTAGCTTGCTTATCTGCTTCGCTGGTACTATCTGTTATAGCCATGCTAGCTGTGGCAGCTAGTGCATCAAAACTGTTTTTATTTTGTTGATAAATTTGACTTGGTGTTAGTACTGTATTTGCGCTTGTTAATAAACTTGATCTAAAGTCTTTTAATGATTTTATTGAACCGTCTAAGCCTGATATTGTTGACTTTAGTGCATCTTTTTGTTTTGTGTAAGCTGCTGCAATTTTATCTTTTACAACCTTTTCGTTCTCTAGTGCAAACTGATAACGTTTACTTGCTTTTAAGTAATCTGCTGTACTTTCTAAGTCTTGTTCTCTTTGAAGCGCTAGTGCTTCTGCTGACTTACCTAGTAAATTATAAAGTGTTATTTCGCTGCTTCTAATTGTATTTAATTTGCTAGTTGCTGTAGCTTGATCTTGTAGTGCATAAATTTGACGTTGTATAGCTTGATCACTAACACTTAGTGCTAACAATTCTCGCTCTCTGGTTAAAGTTAAAGCCTCTTGTGTTTTTCCTTGAAGGTTTAACAATTGAATATTTAAATTTTGAGTTTTTACGGCGTCTTGTTCAGCATAAATTTTCCTTTTAATAACTTTATCTGTGTCACTTAGGGCTTTAAGTTCTTGTGCTCTAGTTAATAATAAAGCTTCATAGCTTTTATTTTCAGCATTAAGCAGCTCTATATTTAAACTGTTTGTTTTATTTAAATCTTCTTGTGTATAAATTTGGCGTTGTAGAGTTTTATCACTTGCAGAAGCTATAGCATCTATTGTTTTTTGCCTGTTGCGCTCTTGTACTGCACTTGAGAAACCTTGTGCACTTAACAAACTGGTTTGTAGATCATATGTAGTTGCTGCCGATTTTTCTGCTGCACTTGCTACTGCATCAAACGCTGGTGCTAAGTTCATTAGCTGTTGGTATAAGCCTGCATTTGCTGGAGTTAGATTTTTGCTGATGGTTTTTACCAATTGCTTAAATTGTTCGCGAGTTGTTACCGTGCCAAAACCTAACGCTGTCATGCTTTTAGTTACTTGCTCTTGAGTAAGTGCAATATTTTCAGCTTCTGTGTTAAATTTTTCTGCAAAAAAGTTTGCTTGATCCACAAATTTGTCCAAGCCACCAGCTGCGGCTATTAATTTTTCAGTAAAGTCATAACCTAAATTATGTGTGAACTTGCTACCCACTAAATCAAGTGACATGTTTACTTTGTCTTGAGCATCTATAACTCTGAATACTGTGGCAGCTAAATCTTCGCCTGCTTTTTGAAACTTTTTAAACTGGGGTAAAACTTGCTCAAACACTTGTGTCAAAGCTTTACTAGTTACGCTTTGAAGCAGTTTATTTTGATCTTCTATCGATAAATTTTGTAGGTTTAATTTGTCGGTTATGCGAATAGATTTTAATGCTGCCTCTACTGTGGTATCTGCAACGCCTGCTTTTTTAGCAACAGCATATGCAACATCCTGAACACCCATAAATACTAAAGCAATCGCACCACTAACTTCTTTTGTTACACCTTGTAGCTGTTGACGCATTTCGGTCCAGTTTCGGTCCCTACCAAACCAACCACCGTCTTTATGAAACTGTATTAGCACATCTTTATATTGATAGAGTGCTCCTTCCGCGCCATCTGCTAGTTCTTTGATAGTGCCATTAAATAGTATACCAGCACCTGCAATACTTGAGGTTGCACTAGTACCGCCACCAAATATACCACCAAGTACGTTACCTATAAGATTACCTACCATAGGACCAATTAAAGGTATTGGTATCAGCGAACCAAGTGATTGTCCAAGCCCTTCTGCTGCACCAGGCGTTTTGTTAGTTCCTGGCAACATGCCAAAGTTTAAACCTTTACCAAGGTTGCCTTCTAGCGCTATGGTTGTAACAGCTGAGCCTATAGCATCAACCAAACGGTTAATAGCTTTAAGCATGCTTTTATCAACTTCCAGCCCTTTAACAGAGTTTTCTGCTAGTAGTGTTTGTGTTTTGGTTAATGTATCGCTAAGTTGATCTGACGCACCCAACACACCAAAACCAGTATCCACAAGCTCATACTTGTCGCCTTTTTGTTGATACTGCATGCCAGTGCCTTGCACTTTTTGCTGGTCTTCAGCTGAGGGACCTGTATAGCTTTTAGGGCCGCCACCACCACTACTACCTAAAAATGCTGCAATTGCAACGCCTGCAGCAGCAGCACCATATGGTCCAAGCTGTGCCATAAATTCAGCATAAATTGCTGGAATATCAATACCTATTGATTTTGCCGCATTTATGGCTTGTTCTGCAAGTGCTTTTGCTGCCAGTGCCGAGCTTGCCAATGCACTAGCTTTTTCAATTGCGCTAAGCAACTTGTAGCCATTTTGTTTTTCTTTGAAAAGCCCTTTAGATGAATTTGCAAGTTTACTGCTATTGCTAAGTTGTTGAGCTGTATTTTTTTCATCTAGTTGTCTAATTGCATCAGCATTTTTCTTTTCCTCTTTCATTAACTCAGCTCTTGCTGAGGCATACTTTTCTTGAGTAGCAAGAATTTCTCCAAAAGCTTCTACGCTTTTACCAAGAGTAGTACCCATTTCACCAAACACAGTAGTTAAATTTTGTGTTAGGCCAATCATAGTTTGCATACGTTGTTCTTGCTTTGCCTGCAGCTGATCCATAGCTGATTGAACACCAATAGTTTCTAGCTTAGCCGCACTTAAATCTTTTTCTTGCTTTACTGCTGTGGCACCTCTAATTTGAGCATCTGCTAGCTGTGCACCTGTTTCTTCGAACTTAGCTTCGTCTATAATATCACCTTTGCTATTTTTAAAGCTATTTTGCTTGGCTTTTAGTTCTGCTTCTTTAATAGCATTTGCTGCAATAATTGCAGCTTGAGCACTTTTACTTCTTTCTATTTCTCGTTCTATATTAAGCTGACCAGTTCTACGAGCTAATTCTTCTTTAGAAAGTGCATTAGTTATAGATAGTCTACTTAACAATTCTACTTGTATATCCAATCTGTTTTGTTCTGCGCTTGATCTATCTTTTTCTAATAGCGCAGCATTAGCTGCTTCCGCTTCTGCTGCTTTTATAGCATTTTGAACAGCCAGTGTTTTTAGTTTTGATTCACTAAGTCTTGACTCGCCTGCTACTCTATCTTGATAGAGTTTAGCAGTTAAAGCAATTTGCTCGTCTATAGCTTTAGCTTCTTCATCATTAAGGTTTTTCTTTTTGCTTACTAAGTCATTAATTTCTTTTGCGTAAGTTAGTGCCGCAGTATTTTGCGCCGCAGTAGTACGTTCAGTTTCTTTACTTAAAGCATTTTGAGCTGTTAAAGCCACGGTTGTTGCGCTTATAGTTGTGCCTTGTGTAGTTAGTCTTTCTATAATATCATCTTGTATTTGTAGCTCTACACCAGCATTTTGAGCACGACCTGCTTCAATTTTAGTAAGATTTGACAGCATTAAATCAAATAGCTTTTTTTCTTCTGCCTGACGTTGCTGTATATATGCTAAATCTCTTTTTTGTCTTTCGTTTTCATCACGGTTTAATTTATTGGCGTACTTAAGCCCCAGTTCTGACACTGCGTTTAGTGCTTGTTGTGAAGCTACGCTGTCTTTTTTAGCACCTGCATAAGCCTTCCAAGCTTTTGATATGTCAAGTTCATAACTTAAATTTTCTTGAGTTGTTTTATTAAGTGCAATTTGTTCTTCATTTGCTTGTACTTTATCTAACAAATCTGTGCCCATGTAAAGTGCACTTTTTGCTTGAATATCAAGTTTTGCTTTGTCTAGTGTTAAGCCACTTGCCGCAGTATCCAAACGATCTTTTTCAAGTGCAGCAAGTTGTTGCATTTTTTGAAATTCTGCAGCTATATCAGCAGCTTTAATTTGTGCATTTACACCAGCTGCTTGAGCTTTGCCTGCTTCAGTTCTTTGTGTTGATGGCAACAAAAACTGTCCTTGACTTTTAATTACTCGATCACTGCTGTTAAGCATTTCTGTAACGTCTTTAATAGTCTTACCGTTTCCGTTTAAAGAAGCTTTTGCAAGTTCAAGGCCTTTTTGTTGTGCTTTAACTAACGCCAACTGATCGGCAGTGAATTTTGAAGTATCACCACCCTCAACTTTGTCTGTTAAGCTCTGTTCTCTTTCAACAAGTAAACGTTCTTCTGTTAACAGCGCTAACTTGTCCACTGAAGCAGCAAGTTGTAGTTGAACATTAATTTGACGCAGTTGTATTTGCAGACTTTCTTTTTCAAGTCTAGCACGTTCTTCTATTCCAGCAATTGTGCCACCTAAACCTTCGGCATATGCTTTGCTAACTGTAACAGCTGCTTTGGCAAACCCATCGCTGATACTATCCTGAACATATTTAGCCCCTCTAACAAAGGCCTGATCTTGTTCTTGAGTAAATTTTTCAACAAAAGGTTCTAGATTTTTTGATAGTGTTGCAGACTCTCTCTCCAGTTGCTTAATATCTTCTTTTGCTTTTGCGGTAGCCTTTGAGTTCTCGTTAAGTGCTTTAGTATTCGGCCCCGCGTCACTACCAACATCTGGTTCAAGTAGTTCACGATCTTTAGCTAATTTTTTAATATAGTCTTGTTGATCTTTAATTCCTTGTTGATATGCTGTTAATCTGAAAGCAAAGTCCTGAATCTTTTTGCCATTTGCAACAATATCAGCAGCAAACTCTGGACTAAAAAGTCTTAATTTTTGATTGTCTTTGGCAATATCGGCAAGCTTTTGTATAGCTTGCTCTGGCTCTGCTAATGCCTCTGCCATTGATTTGCCCACATTAATAAGATCAAAACCAAGTTTAGCTACACTGTCTGTTGGCAGCATACTAATTAATAAATCATCAAATGTTTTATTAGCAGTTGTTATAGCTGCATCAAAGTTTTGTGCAGCCATACTGGCTTTAGTAAGCTCAGTACCCAGTTTCTTCATAATGTCAACCACTTGTGGGCCAAGTTTAAAAAACTTTTCTGGGCTATCGCCTAAAGCCCTTTTTAAAGCATCTTTATCAGTGGCATCAATGTTTAAAGCTTTTGATAAGTCTTCAGCTGCTTTAGCACCCGCAGCTGTGCCTTTAGCTAAGCGCAAGCTATTAGCAGTTGCATTAGCTAGTTCGGTAGAACTTTCTTTTAGTAAACCTAAACCAATACCTACTTTTGCTCCATCCAAAAATTTGTCAAATAAATTGGCGTCTTCCGCTTGTTTAGTTATTTTCTTAAAAGCATTTTCAATGCTAGCAGCGGTTTCAGTAACTGCAGTGCTTTTTGCTGATATATTTTGACTAGATAAACGTTCAAGAGGGTCTAAGCCTTGTAAACGATCAAAAACATTAACAGTTGTTTTTGTAGATTCACCAAGCTGATCAAAAGCTGCCTGCGTTTCAGCAGCAGCTTTACCATTTTTACTTAGCGCTTCGCTTAAAAAAGTAAAAGCAGTAACTGCCAAACCAATAGCTTGTAGCCAAGGACCAGCAAAGTTTAAAAAAGTACTAATTGAACCGCCAGCAGCAGCAATAGATCCTGAAAATAGTGTCCATGCTCCACGCACCTTACTCATGGCAGGTACAGTTATTTCCCCTAACTTTGTAGTTCCGTCCATTATGTCTTTTGTTATCGGACCTGATTGAGCTGTTTTTATTTCTTGTTGCAGTTGTTTGTAAGCAGCCATAAAACCATTAGTTGCTCCAGTTTCCGCAGCTAAACTAGCAATGCTTCTGGTTCTGGCAGCTTGGTTTGCTCTGTCTGCAATAACTTGAACTTGACCTGTTGTAGTGATAACCTTTTGTTGCTCTTGCAGCCGTATCGTAGCTGCAGCAACTTCTTTATCAAAATTAGCGTTTGCTACTTGCGCTTGTTTAATAGCAACACTTAAATCTCTATAAGCTTGTGCAAGGGCAGTTCTGCCCTGAGTTTGTTGGGCTAGTGCTACACTTTCTATTTTTGTAAAATCTTTTTCATTTATATCGCCTAAATCTTTAGCTAAAATTGTTTGTACACCTTTACTGGGTTTGAAACTGCTTGCAGCTGCTATTTTACGTGCGTCTGCTTCAGCTTTAACAACTGCAGCAACTCTTACTTCTGCTTCATTATCAAGTGCTTGTTTTAAGTTTTCAAAATCAGCTTTTCTAGAGGCGTTTGCTGCTATACTACGCTTATTAGAAATAGACGTAGCTAAGTCTGCACTTGTTTGCAAGCTTTCTTTAAATTGACCAAGGGCAGGAAGCGCTTGTTTTAGTAGTATTGAACCTAGTACTGCTAATGCAGCAGTTAGTGCAGTTGGGCTACTTGCTAAAAACGCAGCTATTGGACTTAAACCTTTGTTTATAAATTCTAGGGAGCTTTGTAAAACATTAATCAAGCTGGCTGAAAGTTGACTGTAAGGGTTGGCGTCAATTTTAATAGCAGAAAACTTCTTTTCACCTTCCTCCAACACAGCATTAGCAAAAGCTTGCTTTTTTTCCAAATCTGTTAGGCTACTTACTGTTTTGCCAATTTGACGTGCATAAGCTTCTTGTGCAGGTATTACACGAACCATAATACCAAGTTCGTCTAGCAATTCAGGTTGCGTTTTTGCAATACCTTTTGTTAAACGATCCATACTGTCAGCCATGTCACGACCAAGCGCCTGTGAAGCTTTTTTAGCTACTTCAGTCATACGCATCATATTAGCATTGTTCATACCCGCGCTACTAGCAAGCGCTGCTGAACTCATGGCATCACGTAAGCTTAGTGCCCCATCTGAAGCCATAACCATTGCCTTGGCAACCCCGCCCAAAGCACGACCGCTGGCTGCGCCAAGCTGGTCTAGACCCTTAATTAAGTTTGTGGTATCCGCTGCTTTACTTAGTGCTGTAAAAGCTGCCGACACAGCAAATATGTTAGCGGCAAAAGTAGCATACACGTGCACAAGCCCGCCCAAGCCTTGAGCTTGTGCAGCAAAATCTCTGCCTGACGCACCAGTTTGACCAGCAATGCCGCGAGATAAGTTAGTGGGGCTGGCAGTACCGTCAGGATTGGCAGCTGCCATTTTTGCGGAACTGGGTGCACTCATTCTAACGTTTGCAGCTGATCTCAACTGAGCATTTATACTTTTGGCTAGTTTTTCTTCTTCTGCTAAGTTCGACTGTACATTAACTTGTATTGTTTCTTGAATTGCCATAACATCTCCAGTTAAGCATTTTACCAAAATATGGTACTCGTAGTAACCCTAATTATATCATTTTGGTGCGATTTTGTCAATAGTTAAATTTTTTCAGGTACAAAAAAGCCCCTGTATTTTCATACAGAGGCTGATTTGCTGCTGGAGTCTGGCTTACTGTCTGCTATGGCTTTTGATCTGTGATGATCAATAATACCTATTAAGTTAAACAGTGTTTGGTGATCTTGGACCGGTACTTCTAGTATGGTAAATATATCAAGCAGTCCAGCATAGCTTTTGCCCATATAATTACCATTCATAGTATCCCACTCATCTTTAAGTTTATAGTATATACCTAAAGCTTCCTGAACATCCACGTGTAAATCTTCAAAGTCAACTGGAATTTCTTCTTCTACTGGCTCTGTGCCTAGTGCTTCGCATATTTCAAAATATGAGTCTTTGGTTACATTAACTTGCATATTTTGAAAGTAGCTGGCAAGTTGGTGATTTACTTGCTTGTACTGGTCTTCGTGAAATTTGATAGCTCAGTTACTGTTTCGCTGATAAAAGCATCAAAGTTTGCACTGGCTTGCATCAAGAATAGTGCATCGTCTTGTGAGTAAGCTAGTTCTGCTTCTGGATCTTGACCAGTTAAATCTACTGGTGCTAGTTCTTCTAGATAGCGAAGCTTTAGACCTGACCAACCTTTAATACAAGCATTTACATAAAGTTGTAAAAATAACTTTTCGTCAAGTTCTTCAACTGGTTGACGATTTTTAAAGGTAGTTTTTGTAGCTTTTTTGCGAATACCAACTAAGGTTTCACGGCTTAGGAAAACAACATTAACTTTAAAACCATTTAAACCTGGGTAGTCTACTTCTACACTTTTAGAAGGAACTAATAGCGATTTAAGGTTTACTGCTGCGTTTGTCATGAGGGAATTGTCCTTTGATTGTTATAATAGGAGAGAAAAAGTAGCACTGGTGATCAATCCAGTGCCGTAAAAAAAAATTAAGTTGCGAAGTAACGAATTGCTAAGTCACTTGGTACGTCAACTGCAAAAGTATTATCTGCTGCTGTAGCGCCTGGTTTATATCCTTGAGCAGTGAAGTTAATAGCTGTTGAAATAACTTGCTGAACGTCTACTGTTGGAACACTTAAAACAACAGACTGCATTTCTAACTCAACTCGTGCTGGAGCAGTTGCTGACTTACCACCAATTGATAGTACTAAGCTGAACATTGGCTCAATAGCAGTACTAGACAGACTACTAGAAGTAATTGCTGCCAACATATCTCTTAGCAATTCGCCTGTGTTTTCGCTACTAGCAGCATTACCTGTTTTTAGGTAAGCATTTAGTGTACCACTAATAGCACGTGTGCCTGTATAGTACGTATTAGCAATGTTAACGGTAGCTAAGTTGGCTGGAGTAATATAATTAATATTATTATTAATTGTAATATTACCACCAGTTAGTGCTAGTGTATACTTTCTACCTGCTGCAACACTGCCCAGTGCTTTCTCTAGTTCTAGGTCAACAGTGCTTAGTTTATTGGTAATAAAAGGTGCTGAAACGTTTTTAGCTGTAGCTGCTGCAGCAAGAGTAGCAATTGAAATTGAGCTTTCATTTAGCTTAGTACCTTGACCACTCCAAGCGGCTGTTGCAATACCGTCCAAACCAAAATCAATACTAACCTGAGTCATAGCGCAGTTGTCTAGTGTATAAAGCACATTATCGACAGCAAAAAGCATACCAAAAGTTTGCAATTGATTTAAATCACTGGCACCTACTGAAGCATAGCTAATGTCTGATTTTACTGGGGCCCATGCAGACTTATATAGTTTAACGCTATTTACTACAGTAAGAGCACTAATAGTAATAGTACTACCTGCCGCGGTTGGTGATTTTGGACTGATTAGTGTTAAGGTCAAGCTACTAGAATCGTTAGTAAGTACTTTTGCTGCAGCGTTTATAGTTTTTGTATCACTATCCGTACTTGCTGTTAATCCACCAATTACAACAATGTCGCCAACGGATAAGTTAGTTGTAGTGGCACTTGTTGCAATTGATATTACTCCAGTTGTTGGTGCATAAGTTGGTGTACTTGCTGTATTTGGAACTGATACAACGTTATTTTTTACCGAAGAAACAACTACTACTGGTGCTCCACTAACAGTGGCTGTTGTAGTGGTGAATGCAGCTCCGCCCAGTGTAGCACTAAGAATTGCAACAGCTGAATTAGTAGTAGCTGTGGTAACATAGTAAGTTGTATTTGGCTGAAAGCCGCCACCACTCGCAGCTAGTGTAGGATATGCTGGCGGGAAAGTAATTGCTGTACCCGCAGCCAAACTAACTGCTGTACCGAATGTAATTTGACCTGCGGTTACTGAAGTTACACTAACAACTGTATTCGTGCCTGTTGCAGTAAGCTCGGAGTAAAGTGCTGGTGCACCTAGTAAGGCGTTCCACAATACTGACTCTTCGGCAGTAATTGAACTGGCTGCCTTAAATGGGCGAATATAAGTGCTCATGCTGAAATCAGCTGGGCTTAGTGCTGTGTTAAAGCTTCGCTGACCACGTACTGGGTTAACGCCAGCTTCAGAAAGTGTTACAGTATCTTGTGTTGTGTTTTGTGAAAACGTAAAACCGTCCAAAACTTGTAGTTCATAGGTATTTGCAGGACTAAAACCAGTTGTCTGAATTGTACCTGCTGAGTTTACGTTTGTAGTAAAGAATACTCTACTATTACGTGCTAAATTTAATGCCATTTTATTTCCTTTGTTTTAAAATACCACAGTATTTTTGCTAGACATTTATCTGCTTGAGTACTTTGGTATAGTTACACTAACTGGTAGCGAATTTGTAAATTTATTTCACCAACGCTGTAAGGCATTAATAGCCCTTCGTCAGTTGTTACTGAAATCACTAAGATTTCTGTTGTTTGATAACCGAAATCTGTATCATAAGTTAATACACGGTTACTGTTGATTACTTTTTCAATATCTTCAAGTAAATTTTCTAAATCATCTTTACTTGTTTCACCTTTGCAGTAAATTTTTACACTGGCACCTAAATAGCACCAAGTTAAGTTACCAGGAAGATATTCACGTGTTTCGCTTCCTGGAGTTACGTACACAGCAGGAAACTGATTTATTTCATCCCAAAATTTTAACTTGGCATGAGCATTGGAAAATAAGTTAATTTGGTAAGGCTGTTGACCATTAATTAGATTAATTTTATCTACTAATGCTTTAACTATTGAGGTTCTACGACTCATACGCTTACGGCCCTTAATTGACTTGTTACTTGAGCTGCTGCAATTTCACGGATTGATTTACTTATCAACAGCTTGGGGCTTCTAGACTCTGGTGTGCCTTGACGAAACCCAGGTTCAAAAGTTTGATAGGGATATTTCATGTAGCTATAAAAAGCTGTTAGCATGCCTTGACGACTTTTGCTTATATTTTCTACTTTAGCCGAACCAGCAAAGCGACCAGTACGATAGTTTAGTACATTACGGCTACTACCAGTACCCATGTTTTTTGCTATAGTTTGTTGTAGCTCGCTGTTTATTAAGTTTTGTAGGTTTACTAAGTTTAACGACTCTGGTACATCTACTACAACTTTTATCCTGCCAGGATCTGGCTTGGCTTTTTCTAGATCTTGCTTTAATTTTTTAAGCTTTTGTATATCTTGCTTATGGCTTTTTGGCTTTGTGATCTTGGTAGTTTTCTTACCTACAAGTGTTGGTTTTATGTTATAAACAGTTTTATCTTTTGGCCTGCCTGCCATTGTGTCAGCAAGTTGTTTTGCAAGAAGATGTTTAAAACTAGGAGAACCTTCGGTTTCTAGCAAAGTTGCAGCAATTGTTGGTGAGCTTGTTACTGTTTTAAGTAAGTCTTTTGCATCTATACCAAATATTTTACTAAGCTCAAGTGTTATACTTCTACTAGCAGCAGCTGTGGCACCTTGATTAGTGGCAACGTGCTGTAGTTCTACCAAGTACTTATCACTAGATTTAATATAACTAGCATATAATTCTTGTGTTACGGCACTAGGTAAGTTAGCACTAGCTAAGTCATCTTGTACCATTTTATCAATGTATAAATCTAACACATTGATTAGTATATCTCGTTGATCTTTTGCTATTTGATCAGTTTTTGCCAGTTTATCTCTAAACTGTTTTGTTACATTTGTTGCAACACCTATTACGTGACCTTTATTAAAGTAGTAACCTAAACTAGCCTTTTCTGCAGCCGCTTGTTCTATTTTGGTTAGCCTGTCGCGTTTTTCTGCGGGAGTTAAATCAGTTTGCTTATTTAATGCCGCTACTTCAGCAGCATAGTAATTTTCTTCTGCCAACTCCATTGCTGCCTGAAGTTTGGGGTATTGCTGCATAACTTGATTTAATCTAACAGTTATTGTATCAAAACCAATATTTTGAAAAAATATAGCGTCTTCGCCTGCAACTTTAGTAAATTTTTCACCTTTAGCTAAACCTTCTGGCCCTACTAATCCATCTGCACTGCCTGTTAGCATTAAGTTTAAAAACTCTTGTGCTTGACCGTCTGGTAAATTTATATTAGCTATGGTTTTAAATAAATCTTTAACAGTGCTTTTTGTTAAGTAAAAACTAGTCTTAGGACTAGTCTGTTGACTTGCTCGCAGCTCTTTAACAGTATTATTAATAACATTTTTACCAGACTGTGCCAACCAGTTTTTATAAACTTGTGACTGTAATGCAGCTGTAAACTGTTGGACTGCCATAATTAATCATAACTCGTAGTATACAAATCTAACACGCGGCGAATATGTGCAGGTAAACTGGTGTCTGTTATATACTGAATTTGTATACCACTGCCAGTTGGTGCGCTATTAGAATGCACAGCACCGTCATTGCGTTGATAGTAAGTGACTAAATCAAATACTGCTAACTTTAAGTCTGCAGGTAGTTCTTCGTAACCTGCAGTGTAACTGATACGATAGCCGTTTATGGCTTTTGGAAATATTGGGTTTATGGTAGTGCCGTAAGGTGTAAAACCATAATTAATAGTACCATAAGGCGCACTGCCGTAAACTTCCAGTGGATACTGCGTCATTTGTATGGGACGTAGTGCACCTGTTTTTAAATCTAGCACGTAATTTGTGTATTCTACAAGTGTGGTGTAGGTTTTGCCGTAGTCTGTGCTAAGCTCCACACTGTTGATATTAATAACTGGCGACTCTTGTAGAATGATTAGTGGACCGCCACCTTCTTGAATTTCTACTTTGGTGTCGTCAACCCAGTCTACAAAAGTTCTGCGGCATATTGACTTTACCAGTTCGCTGGTTTGTAGAATCAAACTGTCTAATTTGGTATCACTAGTAGTACTTGTGATACCAGCATAAGCTTTATACTCAGCTCTTGTAACTAATGGTAATCCCATAAATACTCCTGTAATCTTTTGTATGTGCAGCACGCCGCACATACAAAAGATGGGGGCAAAAAGCCCCCAACTTGATTAGCTTGCGTAACGTAAGCTTACAACACCTGGGCCGTAGGCACTAGACATTTGCTGGAAGCCACTACGCATACTAGCAACCATCACACGACGTTGTGTTTCTACCAACTCTTGTGTATCCATACGTAGACCACGTTGATTGCCGACAACAAAGTTTGGTGTATAAATAGCTAAAGCACCAACAACATCATCTTTTGTATACTCCCATGTAGTAGTCGCTGAAGATCCAGTACCAGCAGTTGTACCTGCTTTACCTGCAGTTGGTTTTTCTGGTAGTTCACCACTTACTAGAACTGGTGAGTTACCGATCTGACCAATTTGACCAGTTAACAATGTAGCTTGTGGACCAACTTGGTTCATTGTTTGGAATACTGTATCTTCCAATAGATCGTAGTAAACAGCTGAGTTAACAACGAATGTAACTTCTGCTGGATCTAGACCTAGAACACCTAAACCAGCGCGCATAGCACGTAGTTTAGCAACTGTAACCGCTGTACCAACCGCTGCAGTTACTACTGAAGTACTTGTAACTGTGTTGACACTGGCGTAACGAGTTAGACCTTTAACTGGATCACTACCGCTGCCTACACCTTGTATATATGCACGATCAAGTGCGCGAGCAATACGACGAACCATAGCATCACGAATGAAAGGTAGTAAAACGATTAAAGAATCTTCTTCTTCTTCGTAGAATAAGTACTCTCTTGTAGCTACTTTGTATGCATTTAGAGTAATTTCTTTTAATGCGTGTGGAGTACCAGCACCAACTGTACCAGTTGTAGTAGCTGTAGTACTACCAACTGAATTTGTACCACCAAAGTCACTGTTTTGTACCCAAGAAGCCAAACCTGCATCTGGATTCAAAGGAATTGTCATGACATTAGTTTTCATGTCAATTGTACGGAATAGTGGAGCAACAATCAGCTTACGACGAACTTCTTCTTCCATGTTTAGGCTAACTTCTAGTTCCCAAGTAGCGCTTGGCAAGTGTTGACCGTATTTTTGGATTAGATCTTGTGCGTATTTTGTATCTGCTAAACCTTTACGAGAAATGTTAGCAAGTAAAACTGCATTTTCTTTTTCTTTGTAAGAAGGTCCACCTTGTTTACCGTCAACAAAAGTCATTTTTGACTTTTGGATAGCTTCAATTTCAGCAGCTTTTTCAGAGATAGCACCTTGTAGGCCATCTAGCATGCTTTTTGTTGAGGCTGCTTGATCAGCGAAACGCTTTTCGATTTCAGCCATTAGACGTTCTGCACCTGATTCAGCAGTTTGAATTTCGATGGCTTTTAAACGAGCATCTAGTTCAGCTGCATCAGCTTCAGCTTTTTGTTTTGCTTCTAGAGCCTTAGTTGTTTCTAGGGCTGCAGCAGCGGCAGCGTCTGCTACCATTTGTTTGATTTGATCTTCTGTCATTTCGACTTCCTTATATGATTTTAAATTTACAGGAGGCAAATTTTCGAGCTTTTTAGCTGAGTCATCTGCCGTTATAAATTGGGACTTAAACTTTTTGTACTCATCAGCATCTGAAAATGCTTTAGACAAACTAAATAGAGTATTCTGGTTGGCAGGAATTGATACAACTGATATTTCTACTAGTTCAAGTTCCTTGATTACAAACAGCTCTGTTGCAGCATCGTATGCAGCGTCTATGACCCTGAATCCAACACTAAATGCGGTTACTACACCATCTTTTACTAAACCATAAACCTCATCAGCTGCGGCTGAGATTCTGGCTTTAACCCACAAACCTTTTGAATCTATTCTATAATCAACCATTCTGCCAATAGGATCATCATGGTCATGTTGCGATAATATAATAGGATTTTTTAAGTAGTTGGATATGCCTTTTTCCCAAACTGCACTAGGTATAACATCGTTCATTCTGTCTATATCTGTGGTACTTGCGTAGCCTTCAATATAAACACTTTGTATACCGTCTGTTGACTCTGGGGTTATTTGTTTAGCAAAAGTACTATTTACATATAATACTTTGTTTTTATTCATCATACTCCTTTGTATGCTTTAACTTGGCTGAGAATCCTTGGGTGGCGCACCACCTAAGCTTGGATCTACTGCTGAACCTGCTATATTAGCTGGTATTCGCAGTGTATCATTCCCATTAATAGCGTTGTATCTTAATTCTGTTCTAGCTTCATTGGCAGTAATAATACCGCCATTAACTAAACTAACATTATAAGCAGCTATATCTTTAAGCTCAGGTTGCAAGGCTGATACGTTTGAAGTAATAGCATCTATATCATATCCGAAATATCTTTCCATTGCAGAAATATATTTACGAACTATGGGCATAATGGTTTCTAGGTAAAACAATCGCATATTTGGAGAAATATTTGCATTATTTCCGCCGTCTAGTAATATGCTTGGTACACCTAGGGCTTTTAAAATTTTTACGTCATGAGTTTTGATTGAGTTATCAAAATCCATTTCTTGAAAGCTTGTGTTTAAAACATTGCTGGGTTTTAAGCCGCTGTCCAAAATCATAGGCTTGCGAGCACCATTTTTTGGGCTGTAGTTGGCTGACCAGTTTTGAATTGTTTTTTGTTTTGCTATTTGACTGAGTGTATTTTCTGTGGTCAATACCATTCCAGGTACTGCACCATTATCAAAAAACTGTTCTTGGAAACTATGCATTTTATACATAATTTCAATTGATCTGTTTGCGCTTACCAATCTGCTGGTGCCGCGATAAATGCTGGTGCTGCAGACGTCTTTTACATGAATAATCTCCTCAGGGCGATATTCTTGCATGTTGTTGTAGGTATAGCTTTTAATAAAAGTTTTTTCATCGGGATTTATTTGTACCATTGCCGCAGGCAAGTGGTATAAGTAAACCCCATCAAAGTAGATAAATATATTACCTTCTAAGATAAAGTCTGTAAAACAGTTAGCGCGAAAATCTTGTACGCTTTGGTACGGATTGGGTCTGTAGTTTAGTAAGTTAACCAATGTTTTTTGACGCATGCCACTGTTAACGTCAGTTAATACTTTGTTTTTAACATCAAAATCTAAACTGCTGCAACCGCTAACAATTAAGTTAGTGCCGCGGTTTACTGTTTCTAAGCGTTTAAAACTTTGTCTGTAGTTGGCAGGTGCATCACTACCAACTCTGATGCCTTCTTGACGATAAATTATTTCTTGGGCTGGATTTAGCTTTTGTATCCAACTAGTAACGCGATCATACCAAGCCATTTTTATTCCTTATGTAAATTCGCTAAAAAATGAGCTTGTGGTGGTTTCTAGACCCTGAGCTTTAGCTTGCTGACGATCACACCAACGTGCCTGACGAGCTTCGCTGCCAGCAGCTGGCGCTTTGCCAAAAGTTGCATGCAGTTTTACATGGTGTTTATTGCAAAGTGTACGCACTTGGTTGTATAGTTCATCGTGGTGTTCGGCAATAAATTCATCACGTACTGCTAAAATGCCACTATCAGTGCTGATATCATAACCTTTTTTCACGGCCCAACTATTAAGCAGCAGGGTAACTGAGTGAAAGTGATGTAGTTCTAGGTCCTGTGTGGTGCCACATATCCAGCAGGTGTCAGCTTTTTCATAAGCAGCTTTTGCTTTATCTCTGACCCACTTAACAGGAATACGAGCCATTGAAGTATTTTTAGCCATTTTTTATATATGCAGTTTTCTTATGTAGTATTGTACCACCAATACACAAAATTGTCAAGTAGTAAATTTTTTTCGCTTTAATAAAAAAGCGTTCGTGCCAGCACTAAATGGTATAAGTATAAACCGCGTAGCGTAAAGCATCTGCCATGTGCGATGCCAAGCCGTGCTCAGGACGTTCACGTTTAACAGTTTCACGACTATCCCAGCGATACTGGTCAAACATGTATAAGGTATGTGTGCAGTGTGGTGCTACGGTAATACGATTTTGATCGGCTAGTGTTTGCACTGCAGCAATGCCAGGCAGCACATCTTTTTTGGCTTTTATAGTGGCTATGTCGTAGGTATATGCTAAGTCAGCTGCCATTTGTGCGGCAGCTGAGTCAATAAATATGCTGTCAATTGACCAACGTGTGATCAGTTCTGATATTCGTTCAACGTGTTGCAGAGTAGTAGCTTGTGCATCCTGATACTCATCTACGACATAGTAGTGTTCTGTACTGGGTCGGTAGGCTAACACCACAAAAGCTGTGGGATCTTTGTAACCTGGGTCCAGTCCTGCAAAGATTTCGTCTTGGTCTTCGCGTACGTATTCGGCAACTTGTGCGGTTCTGTCAAAACTAAATATTTGACCTTCAAAGGTACTAAACGAAGCCATGTATTCTTGTGCAAATTCACTATGACTCATTACTGATTTGGCCTCAGCCACATCAGCTGCCGACATGCGTGGATTTTCTGTATAGTCAGCCGTTAAGCTACACCACTCTGGGAATGCATCCGAAAACCCACGATCAAAAAATCTACTAAACCAGTTGTTTTTGCCGCGTGGTGTTGAAATAAAAATTGCTTTGCTTCCAGGCTTATCCAAGGTAGGGCGTAAGGCTACGTTAAACGCTGCCTCACCATCGCCTAGTGCTGCCTCATCAAAAATAATCAAATCATAACTGCGACCAACGCAACTATCCACAGTGCTCAGCGAGCCCAATCTGATAGTAGAACCATTGGCAAGTTCTAGAACTTTATCCTTTACGTTGTCGCGTTCAACTTCTAGATCGAAGCTGCGTATCAGTCTGCGTTGCAGTTCAAAACTAATGCTGCTCAGTGTATAGTTAGGCGATATAATTAAAATATTGCAGCCAGGCACCAACATAACCAGCTGTCCAATTACATTGGCCACGTAAGTTTTGCCTAATCTGCGTGCTAGTGCTGCGCAGACGAATCTGTAACTGGGACAGTTAACTGCGTTGATTAGTGCTATTTGCGCACGATTAATTTGATCCCAAGCTGTGGTTGAGGCACCAGTTACAGGATCTACTGCTGGCAGCAGTTTTAAGTAGTTGGTGATAGGCAGTTTTATAAAACGTGTGTCAGCTGGATACTCAGTGATAGCTGCAGCTGATATGTCTGGTCTACTTATTGTTAGCATTTTGACTTTCTGGCATTACCAGTTGTTTTATAAGTTGTCCATAACGTGTGCCGTCACCAACTTCGTTAATTTGCACATTAACTTGATTTTTTATTGAGCTGGCTTGTAGTTTTTCCAGTTCAATTTGCTTGTCTAGTAATTCCATAGTCATTTTGTGGCTCATCATTAACAGTTCAGCTATGTCTTTTGAGCTGCCTGTTTCGGCCTCCTCCAGCTCTTGAAACTTGCGTTTGATTAGTGCATCCATGGCACGGCGCATTTGAAAACGGTTGTTGTAACCTACGTCAAAGAATACTGAGTCAATGTACTGTTTGACTTCTCTGCGTGCTAGCGTTTGTGTGACTAAGCTTTTGGGTATGTCTAGTTCATCAGCAACTGCGTCTGAGCTTTGCAGCTGTAAATAACAGTTGGCAATTTCCAAATTTTCTGGGCTGATTGCTAATGCCTCGGCAGGCGTGTGGGTGGGTAGGTTTTTGGTCATGTGTGGATTATAACATTTGGGCAAGCTGTGGGTCAATAGTTAAATTTTAGCACCTAAATGCATGGGTTGAAATTTTAAAAATACCGCGTGCGTGTGTGCCACAGGCTGAAAACAAAAGTATTAGTCCAATAACCGCCCCCGCAAACAAAAGTATTAGTCCAGTAGTTGTAATACTTTTGTTTGCAGAGCAGTAATACTAGTAATACTTTTATTTCTTGAATTTTTTGAATACACAAGTAGTACATTAATAACCTTACAAAAAATAAGTCTTGCAAGGTTTAGAATTCTCAGTTATAATTTAATTTTAAAGGAAATAAAATGCGAAACGATTTGGGCATTGTGATGATTTTGATTAGTTTACTGATGATGCTTGGCGTTGTTGGCTCTGTTGACAATATGCTACCACATAGCAAATTTCAAGACGTTGTCATGCTGATGACTATTGGCTTTGTTGCCTTTGCTGTTGGCTTGCTTGGCTATTCTTACTTGATCGCTGAATAACCCTAGCACTTGCAAGGTTTTGAATTTTGGATTATAATTAATTTTTTAACGCAAACTGTAAAGGAAATGAAAATGACTGCAAAGACTTTGAACTACACTCCCGAGCAAACCACTAAAATGGTTGCTGACTACCAATCTGGTGTAACTGTTGAACAAATTGCTCTCAACTTGGGCAAGACTGTTCGTTCTGTTGTTGCTAAACTTTCTCGTGAGAAAGTTTATGTGGCTAAAGAATACAAAACAAAAACGGGCGAGCCTGTTGTTAAAAAAGATTCTGTCGCTGATGCTATCGGTGCGGTTCTGTCGCTGACTGAAGCCGAGGTCGAAAGCCTGACCAAAGCTAACAAAACGGCTTTGACCAAAATCTTCTCTGCGCTTGCTAACAGCAAGCCAGTTTAAGCAAAGGGGCAAAGCCCCTTTGTAATACTTTTGTTTTCAGAATATTCTGCAAACAAAAGTATTACTTTTGCTGGCGCCAATATTATACCATATAATATTGGGGCGTGTCAATACCCCTACAAAAAATATGTTATTAAAATATTTGTTGACAACATTAAAAAATTCGCTATAATAGACAACATGAAAACACAATACACTCAAACACAACTAAACCGCTTTCACAGATTTTGTGATCGTCATGGCTTGACATTTGCTACCATTGCGGAATACAATGGTGCATTAGAACAATTCTTTTCTGAGGATGAAAATGTTTAACGAACACACTACAATTCAACAAATGCAATCAACCATTTGGGATTTTTACAAAGATGTACATGGAATGAGACCCCGA